>JAEEGL012748564.1_pt1 | contig 24664 bp, 14 predicted proteins | sample 9134231 | NCBI WGS metagenome assembly JAEEGL01 (sample SAMN16246548, study PRJNA631951) | gut metagenome | biome: gut microbiome; feature: rumen; material: fiber-attached | host: Bos | place: Iran: Karaj | collected 2018-10
ACTTCGTTGGTAAACGTATAGTTCAAATTAACCGGGATTCGACGATCAAACGATATCGCGGCGTTCGCAAGGACGCCGCCAACGGACGTGGGAAGGATAACTCCAACATACTCTTCCTGACCTAGTATTCTATGGAAGACGCGTCTAAGGACGAGTATTTCAAGGAGCGCTCTTGCGCCAGTAACCTCTTTTCCCGTCGAGTCGGCAAGAAATCTCCGCTTTGAACCAAATTGCCGACAGCCCCGAATCGCCCCTCGGGTTGGGGGAATCAACCAGACGTTCTCTGGATGTTTTTTAAAGTCGCAGGCGTCGACGCAGAGCTCTTGGACAATATGCAGGAGTCGCTGGGAAATCTGGGCGTCCGATTGATTGTTCGCACGGGCCTTGGAGACGCTAAAAGGTTTCCCATAGGAAATGCAAGGACGATATGTCGGATAGTTCTTATGTAATTTGGCCTTTGCATAAGCCCAGCGCGAACCGTAGAATCCAACAATTCCAAACGGAATAATCGGCGCTTCCGGGGTTTTTTTGAGGACGGTTAAAAAACCTCTTTGAAAGGCTCGAACCTGTCCGTCCCTTGTTAAAGCTCCTTCTGCGAATATGCACACCAAATCGCCGTTTTGCAACGCTTCTTGCGCGGCGCGGATCATTTTTACGCTTGACGCTTTATTGCCTGGTATGAAACTGATCACGCCTGTTTTGCGAATTACATACTGCGCTAACTTACTTTTCTTCGGAAGAAAATTTGTGTCGGCGATAAAACGGACGGGACGTTTGGACGTGCAATAAACGATAAGCGAGTCTAAAAAGGTAAAGTGATTGCCAACAAGCAGCGCCGCTCCGTTTTGCGGAATATTTTCCACTTCCAGCGCGTGAAGCCGATAACAGACTCGGAGCCAGAGTTTAACGCAAGTTCGTAAAAAGGAAATGAATATTTTGTCAAAACTAGTCAACTTGAGTTTCTCCTTTGGCCGCGTTTTTAAACGGAAGCGGAAACGCTCTATAAGAGTAAACTAAAACCGGGACGGATATAAAGGCGCAGAACAACCAAATTTGCGTAGCGGATAGTCCTATTTTTTGACCGCCGACCCCGTGAATTGGCGGAGCGGCGAGAACGCCTTGAAGGAGTGAAAAAATTGCCATCGCCGCAAATGAACAGAAATTATAAGCCGCTAAAATACGACATCTAAATTCCGGAGGGCTCTTCATCTGAAGCGTCGCTAGCAGGGGCACGTCGTACAATCCGGCTGAAATACCGAGTAAAAAAAGACTGATCGCGCCAAAAATAAAACCAAACGTTATTGGCGACGAAACCGCGTCTGACGGAGTTGATTGAGGCGCAGCTCCGTCTGTCGCCACGTTTTGCGAAGGGACGCCGTCTAAGGTTGACGCAACTGTTTCGTCGCTTGCCGACGGCGTTACCTGAGGGGTAAAGAAAAGGAGCGTGCAAAACGACACGATGAAAAGCGCGCCAATTGGCACAAGTCCCAGTTCAATTTTTCCACGTGAAAGACGACCGGCCAGAAGCGCGCCAAGGGCAAGTCCGAGGGAAAGGGAGACGACAAGAACGGCCACGTATTCCTGGGAAACGTGTAGATATTCTGTCGCGAATTTATCAATGTTTACCTGCGCTAACGCTCCTAATCCCCAGAAGAACGCGCTCAATATGGCGATCCAGAACAGGAAGCGCTGTCGAAAAAGGAAGAGCAGATCTTTACAGGTCTGACTAAAAGGATTGATCGGGAATTTTGCGTTCGGATCGGCAGCTTTGATTGAGGGTATGAATAAACTCGATATTAGACCGACAATCGCAACACCGACTATTGTCGCAGACCAAATCTGCCAGTGGTACATCCCACCTTCGCCTGGAGTGGGAGCTTCGTGGTTTAACGTCGTAAGCGCGAAAAGGACTCCGCCGATTCCCGTTCCGCCGATACACGCTATCATTGTGGTCATCGAAAAGTACCCGTTAGCTTCTGAAATCCGTTCCTTTGCCACGAGATTCGGAAGACTTCCGTATTTTGCGGGGCTGAAAAACGTGCTTTGCGACGCCATTAGAAAGAGCGTTACGAGCATAAACGGCACTGATCTGGATAGAATTGCCGCCGTTCCCACAAGCATAATGATAAGTTCAGCGATCTTGCACCAAATTAGGACGTAACGACGATTGTAACGATCGCAAGCGTACCCCGCGTAAGAAGCCAGAAGCATGAACGGAAGGACAAAAGCAAGCGAACCTATCATGCGAATTTGGTCCGTTTTATCCGTCCAACCGATAGCCCATTTGCCAATTGGAATGATTAGCCATCTGAAAATATTGTCGTTCAACGCAACCATGAATTGCGTGATTAATAGGGCGATAAAGCCTTTTGTCCATAACGGCGGAGTCGTCGTTCCCGTAGCGTTCTTTTGAATAAGGGACGCTTCCATGATAAACTCTTCAACGGTTATGTCGGTCGTGGACGAACGGGATTCCAAGTTACAAAGCGGCGGCTTTTCTCGGAATATAGTTCGTTGAATACAATAAAAACGGAGAGCGCGTTTAACAACTAAAACAGCTCTCAAACGCGCACCGCCCGAAGACTGAGTCTATATTAACGGTAATCTGGGAAAAAGACAATATTGATTAGCTCTCATTGTGACATTTTTTAAAAAAATGTCACAATGAGCAAATGAAATAGACGTGTTTTTATAAGAATAATGATTTTTCTGATTATAACGACTTGGGCAAGGATCCGTTACAAATGATTTCTCTGCATTTTTTTTCGAGCGCGGCTGTTGGGGATTTGAAGTCGATCACGGTGTTCTTGAACTGTTTTGCGGCTAACGTCAATTTTATAACGTTCCCTTAGAACAGACGTAATTTGTTCGTCGCTTAAAGGCTTGTTTTTATCTTCTTCTCCGATGATTTCTTGAATAACGTCCGCTACGTTTGCGCTTGTGACTTCTCCCGTTACCGCTTTGGGAAAGAACGTTTTAAACGCTATAAAACCTCTTGGCGTAGCCATCCATTTGTTGTTGCAGGCTCTGGAAATCGTTGAAGAATCCAAGCCTAGTTTGTCAGCTATTTGTTGTTGGGTCAGTGGTTTGGGAGTTGAAAACTGGTCAGAAAAAAAAGTCTGTTGAAAATCGACGATCGCTTTAGCCACCCTCAGTATCGTAGAATTTCTATTACGCAACGCGTCAAGAAGAGCTTTAGCCTCTAGTAATTGGCGACGTAAATATTCTTTTGTTTTTTGGTCGACTCTTTTAGAGAAGAGCATTTTTCGATATTCGGGGTTTAGTTCAACGTCTTGTTGGGATTCGTCCAGACGAGCGGTCCAGCGTCCGGGAAAGGTTTCTTCAACAACCACTTCAGGTTGAATAAAACGGTTTGGCACAATTCGCGGCGCAAACAACTCTTCCGGCGATGGGAAGAAAGGAAAAGGTTGGGAATATATTTGCGATAAAACGTTTTGGGATATTCCCGTCTTTTCAGACAACGCGCCTATTCTCTTCTTACAAAAGTCGTCAAAGTAATCGGAAATAATACGTTTCAATTCGTCTGGATAGAGCGCGTCAGGGCGAATTCGTAGTAAAAGACTCTCTCTTAGGTCATGAGCTCCTACTCCGGGCGGGTCAAGCGATTGCACGATTGCAAGCGCTTTTTCAGCTTTCTTTTTTTCCTCTTCGTTGGGAGTGTGAGGAAAAAGAGAGTTTAAAGGCGCGTCCGAAATTCTAACGAAATCGAGTTTGTCTAGAATTTTTTTAGCTTTTTCCCGTTCTTCTTTTGTCGTTTTTCTTCCAATGAGCAAGTCGAATTCTTCTCGTGCTAATCGACGGGAATATTTTGAGACTGATTCGACGTCGAAGTAATCGTCAAGAGCTTTTTTCATCTTGAGACGACCGTCGTATGTGGACATGATTCCAAACATATCGTCAAATTCGTCGATTGTTTGTTCAGATTCTTCATCATAGTCTGGGTAAGCGACGACGTCTGAGGATAATGAAGAAGAGTAAACGTCGTCTGATCGAAAGTATCCGTGCGCGTCCAATGAGTCAATGATCTTTTTACACAAGTCGCGTATGTCAGAAGGAAGCGAAGAGTATTTACCGTCGAGGTTTAACTGGCGAAGCAAGTGGTCATGGAGCGTTTCCTGAACGGATTCTTCAGGATCAAAAGACGGGTCGTCTGAAAAATCGATCGTCTGACGAATAAGTCGACTGGAAGGGGCGTAGGTGTTTTGACGAAAAAAGTCAAAACCGTCTCCATCGTCGCCGTTCGTTTCAAAAGAAGCCGCGTCAGGCGACAAAGAGTTCACAGCCTCCGAATTAGGAGAACTACCGCCTGTTTCTGGCACGCCGTTGTCGGCAGGCTTTGAACGGCCCGTAATGAACACGTTTTCTTGAGATTCGATGTAAGCGTCGAGATCGTCGTTTGCACGTTCCAGAAGATTGGAAAACTGAATCTTCTTCTGCTGGGCGTAAAGCTCCTGCTTGAGCTTGTTCGCCTGCTTAATCGCGATTTTCCGTTCCTCGGATAGTCCTAAACCTAATCTTGGCGATTTGAACGAATCTGACGCCATAGGGCTTCACCTTAAAGTATTAAACGTGAACGACGTTATTTGTGGCAAAAATGTAATCCTATTGGCGGTTCTTTAACGATAAACTAGGACGAGACGATCCGAGTTGCGACGAGGAAGACGAAGACTGACTTTCGTCCGTTTTCACCTCACGTAAACCCGAGACCTGAACGGCGGCGCTATTTCGCGTACGCCCTTGAACGGTTGCGTCATGTTGAACGGCAGACGTCCGTTTCGGCAAATCAGACGGGACTGTACGCAATCGACGCTTGACTGGCGCAAAAAGATCGTCGATTTTTCGAGTCGCTTCTGAGACCATTGCGGCGATTCTTGCGTTAAGCAACGAGTGAGCTACTAATATCGGAATTGCGACGAGTAGACCGTCAACCGTCGTAACGAGCGCGAAATAGATTCCATTAGCGAGATTTCGTCCCCCGGCGTCCGCAACGGCAAGTTCTCCAAATGTCGTAACCATACCTAAAACGGTGCCTAATAGTCCTAACATGGGCGCGACGTTGCCGATTAAAGAAAGAGGTTCGGTTTTGCGATACAAAACCGCTGTCTCTCGCGCTATTGCGTCCTCGACAGCTTTTTCAACGACGTTCCATTCTTGATCGGTCTCTCTCAATCCGGCGCCGACGATTCTCGCCATAAAGGAATCGTCGCTTTCCGTCAATTTCAAAGCTTTTTCGTATGTTCCGTTTGTTATCGCTTTCGAGAGCGCTTGTTCTAATTGGATTGGCGTAAACGACGATCGACGAAGCGTCAAACAAATCTTGATAATTAAGGAAACTGCCACGATCGAGCCCAAAAGCAGGATAACGCCAATCCAACCGCTTGCCAGAATTAAATCAACTAGCTTCGTTTTTTCGCGAGAAGTAACAGAAGACGATGGGTCAGAGGGGTCTTGCGTTGTAACAGGAGGGTAATCGGATTCCGAAGAACTCGGGAAGGACTCGTTGTTCTCTCCTAGTTCTGATAGGTCGAGAGTTTCGTCTTGAGCATAAACGTTTTGGGTAAAATGAAACTCTGACCTGGCGATTTCGCCGACGGCGAAGTCGCTCCAAAACGTCCAGATAATGAAGAGTAAGGCTACGCTGAGACCAAGCGTCAACGTTACTCTGTTGCAGGGAACAATTCTCTTCAAGTTCAAGGTTGACTCCGATTGGCGCAGACTGACAAACGTCGAAACGCCTCTAATAATTGCAAAAGGTAAATCAGTTAGTACGCGGGACCACGCGACGTTGAAGCGTCGCGCCCCCTTCACAGAAGACTCCATGCGCTTTATAATTATTATATTGCCTTGGCGTTTGTTTTAACAGCCGTTTTTTCGGAAAAACGCGAAGAAATGAAGATTTTTGAGAATTGTCCCCCGATCCCGTTCCGTCGGAATTCGACAGAACAAATCGGGATATTTTTAGAGGCACAGAACAGTTAGGAAGGTTTTGCAATGGCGAAGAAAACGATCGCTGCCGTTGACGTTGCTGGGAAAAAGGTATTGATTCGCGTCGATTTTAACGTTCCTCTTGATGAAGATGGGAACATCACTGACGACCGTCGTATCCGAATGGCTTTGCCGACAATTAAGAGCGTTCTTGAACGCGGCGGGAAAGTTATTTTGATGAGTCACCTTGGACGCCCGAAAGACGCTCCCGACGCTAAGTTTACGCTTCGTCCTGCGGCTGTTCGACTTGGCGAGTTGCTTCCGGGTACGAAAGTTGAGTTTGCGACGGACACTGTTGGCGAAGACGCGCAAGCGAAAGTCGCTGCTCTGGCTGATAATTCCGTCGTCGTGCTTGAAAACCTTCGTTTCCAGCCGGGCGAGAAGAAAGGTCTTCCTGAATTTGCCGAGAAACTTGCCGCTTTTGCCGACGTTTACGTTAATGACGCTTTTGGAACCTGCCACCGAACTGACGCTTCCATGGTCGCCGTTCCTAACGCGATGGTTGGAAAGCCTCGCGTGTGCGGTTTCCTTGTCGAAAAAGAGATTAAATATTTGACCGACGCTATTAGCGCTCCTCAGCGACCGTTTGTCGCGATTCTTGGCGGCGCGAAAGTGTCTGATAAAATAATGGTTATCAAGAATTTGCTAGGCGTTTGCGACAAAGTCTTGATCGGCGGCGCGATGGCTTACACGTTCTCGCTTGCTCAGGGCGGCAAAGTAGGCGGAAGCTTGGTCGAACCAGACAAGGTTGATCTTGCGAAGGAATTATTAGCTGCTGGCGGCGACAAACTTGTTCTTCCCGAAGACGTTCATTGCGGCGACGCTTTTAGTTCTGATTGTAACAAAGTGGTTGTGGCTGCCGGCGAGATTCCCGACGGTTACGAAGGGCTGGATATTGGTCCGAAAACCGCTGAAAAGTACGCCGACATTATCGCCGGCGCCAAGACTGTCGTCTGGAACGGTCCTATGGGCGTTTCTGAAATGCCTCCGTTTGATTTCGGCACAAAAACGGTCGCGCAGGCGGTTGCCGACAGCGGCGCGATCTCCATTATTGGAGGAGGCGACAGCGCGGCGGCAATACAAAAGCTTGGTTTTGCGGATAAAGTGTCTCACGTTAGCACCGGCGGCGGCGCAAGCCTCGAGATGCTTGAAGGTAAGAAATTTGCCGCAGTTGAGTTGCTTGACGAAGTTTGAAACTAAATCGGCAGGATTTAGTTTCTAAAATCGATAGGCCTTTGTTGTTCCGACGCGTCTTGTTTTTCTTTCAGCGCTTCTTTTGCGCGATTGACTTGACGCGTCGGAAGAATGACGACGGCAGGTGATCGTGTTTGCCGTCATGACGTTGAGTTCGTAGAAATGCGAACTTTTTTCGTTTTTATGTCGTCGGCGGTCGGCGTTGTTTCTTGACTTCTCGCAAGGCCTTTGAAGGGTTGAGCATTGTTTTTGAGGGTAGAGGGATACTATCATGCGTCTTACCGGGATCGCGTTTGACGGCCGTTCTTCCTTAGCTGTTTGGAATGAACGTCGACAAGGTTGGACTCTAATTTCGGAGCTCTTAAAAGGTTGCGGCGATGGCTATGACAATATCTCTATTACGCAGCTTTTGTCTGATGAGTCGAGCGGTGAACTTGGAAAAATCAGTTTCGCTGATATAAGCGCCGCTCTGGAAGACGTTGGAAACTGTCAAAGAAACGACGTTGGCGTTTATTGTCCTGGCGTAAATTGCGAATATGGGAGATTGTTTTCTTCTCCGCAAAAGCTCTTATGCGTGGGATTGAATTACGCCGATCATGCGAAAGAATTTGGCGATCCTCTTCCGGACGAGCCCGTTATTTTTAATAAAGCTCCCAGCGCTCTTAGTTACTCGGGAGCTCCAATTATCCTTCCGAACCAATCGAATCGCGTGGATTATGAAGGCGAATTGGTTGTCGTCGTAGGAAAAGAAGGACGTGACATACCCGAAGAGTTCGCCATGAATTATGTGGCCGGATACTGTTGCGGCAACGACGTTTCGGCAAGAGATTGGCAAAAAGACAAACCTGCGGGACAATGGTTTTTGGGCAAGTCGTTTGACACGTTTGCTCCCGTGGGACCTTGTTTTGTTACTGCGGACGAAGTTGTCGATCCCAACAATCTGAAAATTGAGACTCGACTCAACGGACAGGTTATGCAGTCGTCGAATACAAGTTGTTTCATTTTTAAGATAGACCGCTTAATTTCTTACTTGTCTCAAGTGATGACTTTGCATGTTGGCGACCTTATCTTTACCGGCACGCCAAACGGCGTTGGCGACGCGCGTAAACCGCCGGTTTACTTGAAGCGCGGCGACAGGGTTGAAATTAGCGTTGACAAAGTTGGAACATTGTCGAACGTCGTTTATTGATTAATCATTTTGAATTGGCGATCGGCGAGCTTTATTTGTTGTTTTCGCCTCAGGCAAGAGGAAAATACTTACCATGGACGAATCACGCGAATTGACGCAAAGTCTTGAAGATTACCTGGAAGCGATATACAAACTCAATGAAACTGGAAAGCCGGTTCGCGGTAGTTATATTGCCAATTTACTTCAGGTAAAGCGTCCTTCAGTAACGAGCGCGTTACAATCGTTGGAAGAAAAGGGGTATGTCGTCTATCAACGCTATGTGCCTATCACTCTTACGGAATTGGGCGAGAAAGAGGCGAAACGCGTCATTCGTCGGCATAAGGCGATGGAGATTTTTTTGGAACGTATTTTGGGAGTCGACGTTCAAAGTTCAAAAGAATCCGCCTGTCGGCTTGAACATGCGATGAGCGACGAGGTTACAACGCGGCTTGTCGAATTTGTGGAATTTATCGACAGTTGTCCCCGCGTTGGGGCCTCTCTTTTTAGGCGGTCCGATTATCATTGTCGAGACAAGAACAACGATCAGTACTGCGCAATGTGTATTCACGGGTGTCTCGACGAAATTGTTCACTCGGGACGCACCGTCGACTTATCGAGCGTGCATCGCGAATCAAAATCGCTTCTTGACCTTTACCGCGATCATGAAACAATGATTTTAGTGCAAGTAGCCGATGAATTACGCGATTCTCCCGATTTTTCGCCAACTCATTGGCGTACGAACAAAACAGTTCATATTCTTCCTAACGAGCCCTCGAACGATTCTGGCATTTTAGTCCAAATTGACGACCAGAAACGTCTTGTTTCCTTTGAAGACGCCGCAAAAATTGAGGTCATTCCTTGCGAATGAGTCTGGCTTCTAAAGGACGACGCCATACAGAGACGTTTCTCCTGTATGGCGTTTGGGGAAGAAAGAGTTAACGTCCTTTTTCTAACTTGACGACGGCGACTTATTCTTTGGACACGTCCGCCAATATTGGACGCACTTTCAAGACAACTCTTGTTCTGTTTTTCTGAAAAGATCAACAACCGCTTCGGCGTCAGGGCATTGACGTAACTCGTCAAGGAATCCGGGCGTTTTAAGTGTTCGCGCTAACTTGCCAAGCGTTCTTAAATAGCTAACGTCTGTTTGACAACAGAGTAAGAAGAAGACGTCTGTTTCGTTTGCAAAACCGCCGCCAAAGGGGACGGGTTTTCTGGCGATTGCGAGCGTAAGAAAATCGTCCGAGATAATGTCGGCTTGCGGACGGCGCGGATGCATGATAGCCACGCCATGATCAAGCGCAGTAGAGGCCATCTCTTCGCGTTCGAGCAGAGCTTTTGCCATCGCGCCCGCGTCCCAAAGTTTTCCGACTTGTTCAGGGAGTTTTACTATTTCGTTAATAATCGAAGATTTCGTCTTGGCTGAGAATGAGAGATCGATCGTTTGGACGTCGAGAAGAGAAGCCAGCGAGACCTCCTCTTCCGATTCGCCAGAGGCGCGAGAAACGGCGTTTTCCAAATCGACGGTTTTGTCGATTTCGACTTGCGTCATTTCTTTTTCCATCCAAAGAACGACGTCGGCCAGGGCGAAGACCCACTTGCCCTGAAATTTTCGACCCTTTAGGACGTCTTTTTCCGCTAACTTTTGAATCTCTTTTGCCGGACGATTAAGGAATTTTGCCAGTTCTTCAAGGGTGTAAACAGGTTGCATCTTAGGCTCCGTAAACGTCTTATTTTCACTATCGCATTATGACTAAGCAGATTCTAACTATTTTATATAGTTTGACAAGAGCCTTTTTTCTCTCGATCTTTTTGCTTCTAACTTCCGAATGAGTCGTTTCGAACAGGGCGTAAAAAAAGGAGGCCTTTCGACCTCCCCTTTGGGACAATTTCATGTAAAGTCAGTCGTCTCGTTACTGGAGAATTTCAGGAATTCCGTTTGCCTGGTAACTGCCGACGCTGTTGGCTTCATACGCCGGGTACGAGTACTGCTGACTGGTTTCGGGCGTCGGTTCCGCGTAGGAGGAAGTCGCCGGTACTGTCGGATCGGTTCCTTGAATTTGCGGATACGCTCCACGGCTTATTACTTGCGGCGAAGTAAACGAGTAGTTGACGTATTTTCCAGCGTCGCGTTCTCGAGCTCTGCGCCAGGCGTCAAAGTAGGCTTTATTAGGCCAGGGACCTTCCGCCAAAGTAACGCCGTTGTATTCGAGCAACGAACCCTTTCGATAATTCAAATTGACGATCGACAGGTTGTAGTCGATGACGGTGCGATAGTATCGAGTCTCGGCGTCCGCCAGTTCTTGTTGAGCTTGCAATACTTCGTAAAGCGTCGTTTTATTGAGATCGAAGGACGCTTCTACCGCGCGATACTGTTTACGAGCGGCGCGTAATACGGCGAGGTAATCTTCAATTAAACGATAGTTGCGTTCGACGTCGCGATACAAATCGCTAAGATTGTGAACCAACTCTAATTCCTGTTCCTGAAGGATTGCGCGTTCGCGTGCAAGGGCGAGTTCCGCGTTACGAACGGCGGCCATTTCCCGTCTGAATCCCAACGTAATGGAAGAGGTTATTCCCAAGCCCCAATTCTGATAATCGCCGGAGGTCATGCTTCCGTAGGCGTTGCTCTTTTTGTTCGAGGAGTCAATGAGGTCATGACCAAGGCCGTGGAAACGATAGAGACCTTCTAAATCGACTTGGGGTTTTAGGTAGTTTCTTTGCGCGATCAATTCAAGTTCACGCTTTTTAACCGTCCACTTTTGTTTTCTAAGTTCAGGAGCTCGCGCCAAACCTTCCGCTACGATTTCTTCCCAGACGTATTTAACCTTTGCTACCGTAGGTTCGTCAACTGGTTTGATGAGTCGTCCGTCGGTCGGGGCGATTCCTATCATGTAGCGGAGAAGTTGTTCGTTTTTATACAGGTTATTTTGAGCTTCTTGAGCCGAGACTTTGAACGACTGATAGTTCTTTTCAGCTTGCGCCAGGTTTTGGGCCGCGCCCTGGGTTCGTCCCAATTGACTTTGCGCGTCGACGTTTCGCCACTGGTTGAGAGCCGCTTCATATCCGGAAGCCGCGGCGTTTAAATTGCGATAAGCGTAGTAAAGATTCCAGTATGTTTCTTCAATATCTTGCAGCGTATTGCGAACTCCCATCTCAAAATCGACAAGAGCAATGTCCGTGTTAATCCGCGCGATTACGACGCCGTTGCTATTACCCATCGTTCCGTTGGGACCGGCGATCCGGTTGTATTCTACGCCGGCGCCTCGGAATAAAGGTTGGGTAAAACCGGCTTCAACGTACGAAGTCCAATCGGAACGCCAAAGTCGGCTGGTCGCGTCGCTGTCGTCGTATCCGAACCCCGTGCTCGCGTAAACGTTGCCGCCAGTGGCGACAGTTTTAGACAAGGTCGTTTGAAAAGTGCCTGAATCGGTGTGAGCCGCGACTGTGTCCAAATAGGCGTCTTTGTAGTTTCGAGGCGCGTCGGCATGCTGCCACGACGCGGTGGCGCTCCAAACTGCGTCAAATGCGGAAAGGGCCGCCTGGACGCCGGCAGTCGGATTAGATTCGATAATGGCCGGATCCCATACCGTCATTGCCGCGTTGGGCGAGGCCAGCAGAAGGGTAGGCGTTCCGCTAACGCCGTTCGCCCCGAAGTTAACTCCGCTGAGTTGGCGCAACACTTTACTGTTTTCCAACGCCATCTGACGTACTTCATCAAGCGTGAGAAGCCACTCTTCTTTCGGATCGGGATTGTCCAAGGTCAACGGGGCAAGGGCGTTTCTAACGTCGTCCAACGACGGAACGCACGTGTCCGGATATTCGATCCTGGTTTGCTCAGCTATGTACTTGCTCTGAGCGTTTCCCCGCGGATGGAGAAATTTTGGTTGTTGCGGCTGGCACCCTACTATCGCCGCGCTTATTAGGACGCCGATAAAGAGTGTCTTAATGTTAAAATGTCGATTCATTGGATTGTCCCTGTCCGATTAAACGACTTGTTTCCGAAAAGCAGTGAGAAAAGATCGGACGGCTTGAGTCGTCGACGTATGCTTTACCCAACTGGCTAGGCACACGATAGTGATTTTTCTGACAAGTGTAAACCGCAAAAAAAGTATTTTTTATACGTCTACTATTCTCGTTATCGTCTTTACATTTGTTCTCATTAGCAAAATTGTAATTTTTTCAAGTTTTTTTGTATTTTTTCTCAAGAAGTGAGCGGACTTCGTGTATCTTAACATGAAAAACTCTCAAATTTCTTATTTTAGAAAATGTGAAAATAGAAGCACTTTAGAAGATTGCGTAAAAAGAAGAAATAAGTTAAGAACAGATAAAAAAGAGACGCTTCTCTAAACTCGAGAAACGTCTCCCTCATTGTTAATTATGACTACAACAAAATCAGTTGTAGTAATTCATGTGGTTTTGGCACGGAACAACGTTGGAATCCGGGATTTCGCGAACCCAAATATTACGGAACTGAGTCTTGTTGTTATGGTCCTGAATTTGGATGGGTTCTCGATCGGCATGGGGTTGGTACTGGGGAGTACGATGGAAGAATGTATCTCCCTGAATCGCCCAGTGATTTTGAACGACGCAACCGTTAAGAAGGACTGTGATGTAAGCGGGACGAATAACCTCGGCCACGAATTCATTACCGTTTTCATCCTTTTCGGTGCGAAGAATCGGACGAGTGAAAATGATATCGTAGGTTTGCCATTCAGTCGGTTTCTTAACGCAGTTAACATAAGGCGGGAACTGCTTGTAGATAGCTCCGCATTGACCTTCAAAGTAAGTCTCGTTCTCATAGGAATCAAGAACTTGAAGTTCGTAGTGGTTCATGAGGAAAATACCGCTGTTTCCGCGGGCCTGACTTCTTGCATTCGGGTCGTCGACCGGCGGACACGCGAATTCGACGTGAAGCTGACAGCTGCCAAAGGCCTTTTTGGTGAAAATCGCGCCAGTCCCAGGCTTGCAGGTCAAAACGCCGTCGGCGACGTCCCATTTTCCGCCGTTCCATTCGTCTAAGTTAGAACCGTCAAAAAGGACGATCGCGTCAGAAGGCGGGTCGGCTGGAGTTTCGCCGGGAGTAACAATCGGCGGTTCTTTCCAATCGATTCCCATACGGAAATCGCCGCCTCTGAATTCGTGATCTTGCGCGAACGCGACAGATGCGAAGGTCGCGACGCCTAAGCCAAGCATAAGAGCTAAGACGAATCGTTTCATCAATAATCTCCAATGTAAAGTGACGCGTCAGTGACGCAGAGGGGTGAACGCCGTTCTCAAAAGAACGGTTGGGATCTGTGTAAGATTCTACGGAAAAGGCAATTTGGGGTAGCGTTTTGCCCCGTTCCACAGAAGTTTACTCTATTATTTCCTCTTTTTTTTGAAAATCAAGAGCCTGCAAGACTGCGTTGATAGTTATTCTTTTTAACGGCTTTTGGAGAAACTGGGAGTGCGTTTGCTGAAGGTCTATGACGGACGCTTAAGCATATCGAGAAAAATACAAGTTTTGTTCAAATAGGGTTGAGAATTAAGGGAGCCAAGATTATACTAAAAGGCACGGGATAGTTTTCGTTTACATGTGAAAATATGAAGACGGAGTATTGCCGCCTATAGAGATTTGGCGATTATTTGGGGTTTGGGAAAAGAGAGACTTTTTTAATGACGAACTACAACGAGAAACCGTTAGATTCTGCAAGTTTGGACGCCGGCGCTTTTTCGACTGTTCTTTCCGATTACGACTTCTATTTGTTCGGAGAGGGAAAACATTGGCAAATGTACGAAAAGCTTGGCGCTCATTTTAGAATCGTCGACGGGGTCGTCGGCGTCAATTTTCTTGTGTGGGCGCCAAACGCTTCCAACGTCTCTGTCATCGGCGATTTCAACGACTGGGATAGTCGAAGAAACCCAATGCGCAAGCATTATCCTTCGGGTCTCTGGGAGGCGTTTGTTCCCGGAGTTTCAGAAGGCGCCAACTATAAATATCGGGTCGAGAGCAACGGCGAGATTACGGAACGCTCCGATCCCATCGGTTTCTTTGCCGAACAAGCTCCGAAGACGGCGTCTGTCGTCGTTAACTTAGACAAGTATCAATGGAACGACGGCGCATGGATGGAGAGTCGTGAGAAGAGCGCAAGTCAGTGGGAACGAAAGCCAATTTCTATCTATGAGGCGCACCTCGGAAGTTGGTTGCGTTCTGAGAAGACTCCGGATAAGAATCCAAATTATCGTGAAATAGCCGATCAACTTGTGGAATACGTAAAAAAACTAGGCTATACGCACGTTGAGTTTCTGCCAATTGCCGAACATCCTCTTTTGGGTAGCTGGGGATATCAAGTTATCGGCATGTTTTCGGTAACTAGTCGCTACGGTCGTCCTGAGGACTTTATGTACCTGGTCGACAAATTTCACCAGAATAATATTGGCGTTATTCTTGATTGGGTGCCCGCTCACTTTCCTAAAGACGGTCACGGACTGCGACGATTCGACGGAACGGCTCTTTACGAGTATGAAGATCCGCGTCTTGGAGAAAGACACGATTGGGGGACCCTCGTCTTCAACTATTCGCGCAACGAAGTGCGTAACTATCTGGTCGCCAACGCGCTGTTTTGGCTCGATAAATATCACATCGACGGTTTGCGCGTCGACGCCGTCGCGTCTATGTTGTATTTGGATTATGGGCGCGAGAGCGGGGAGTGGTTGCCCAATAGATTCGGCGGGCGCGAAAACCTTGAAGCTGTTGAGTTTCTTAAAGAACTTAATGTTCAAACGCATTCTAAATACCCCGGAATTTTGACAATCGCCGAAGAATCGACAACATGGCCTGGGGTTTGTAAGTCTGTTAGCGACGGCGGACTTGGTTTTTCGATGAAATGGAACATGGGTTGGATGAACGACACCTTACGATATTGTCGAGAGGATCCGATCTATCGAAAATATCATCACGATCAGATGACGTTCAGCTTTATGTACGCGTTTTCTGAAAAGTTCGTTTTACCCATTTCGCATGACGAGGTCGTACACGGCAAGGGCACGATTATTGGGAACGCGCCCGGCGATTTGTGGCAAAAGTTTGCTTTGGCAAGATTGCTTTACAGCTACATGTGGGCTCATCCCGGAAAAAAACTATTGTTCATGGGCTGTGAGTTTGGGCAGTGGAAGGAATGGAATTTTAACGAATCTCTTGACTGGGGGCTGTTAAAGTATGACGACACTCATGGGGGATTACAGCGTTGCGTCACGGATCTGAATAGAATTTATCGAAGGGAAAAAGCTTTTCACGACCTTGATTTCGTCTGGCAGGGTTTTGAATGGATTAATTGCAAAGATTGGGAGGAGAGTCTGTTTTCCTTTGTGAGAAAAGCAGAAGATCCGAGGGAACACATCGTTGTTGTGGCGAACTTTACTCCCGTGCCCCGACGCAAATTGGTTGGGGTCCCTGCAAACGTGGATTACCAAGAGATTTACTGCTCCGACGCTCCTTATTATGGAGGGAGCGGCGTTGGCAACGGTTTAATTACGATACGCGACGTTCCCTGGGACGATCGACCGCAGTCTATTGAAGTGTTGGCGCCTCCTCTTGGCGTTTCGTTTTTCAAGCCGATTTGGAAAGAATAAAGAGCGTGCGGGAGAGCCTTGTTAATTACGCTTTCTGATAATTGAGAACAGACGAAGAAAACGACTTTACGAGGAAATAATAGCGAGCCTTCCGGCTTTGCCGACTGTGTCTAGAGAGAGCCGGGGGGGCTCGACTTTTTTGAGTTTATTGCAATAATACAGCATTATTTTACGCGGCGATTTACGCGTCGTAACCTTTATTGACTACCGACGTTGACGCATGAGAAGGGAGACTTTCGTTGAGATACGCCCTAATTAGCGATATTCACAGCAATCTTGAAGCGTTCCGTTCGACACTTCAAGATATCGAAAAACAACAAGTTGACAAGATATGCTGTCTTGGCGATTTAGTTGGGTATGGTCCTAATCCCGTCGAGTGTGTCGACTTGATTCTTTCACTGAAGAAAAAGGGTAAGCTGGAGGTTTGTCTTCCCGGTAATCATGATCAGGCGGCGATTTTTGGCGCGGAAGGTTTCAACTACATGGCGCAAGACGCCATTGAATGGACTGGCGATTGTCTGGAGAGAAGCGGCGCAAAAGCTTCTGATCGATTAGATTTCCTGGGAGAAATTACGCAGCCGCAATCTCGTTTTTTCCAGAAGGACGACTTGCTTTTCGTGCATGGTTCTCCAAGGAATTTTCTCAACGAGTACGTATTTGAGGAAGACGTTGAGGACTTTAAGAAGCTGGAGGACATTTTTTCCTACGTTTCTAAAAAGTTTTCCGCTAAATACTGTTTCATGGGACACACTCATGTGCCGGGCGTCTTCGTGAATAACAGAGACGGGGGGAAGTATGAGTATCATTCGCCAAAGGATATTCAAGACTCCTTTGACGGAAAGTTTAAGCTTGGCTCTGAGATGCTGCTGGTAAACGTCGGTTCGGTTGGACAACCGCGCGACGGTAATCCCCAGTCCTGCTACGTCGTCTTGGACTATGAACCGGGCGGTTCCAATAACTATCTCGAGTATAAGCGGGTTGACTATGACGTCGCCAAGACGGTAGGGGAATTTGAGAGAGTGCGAAAATCATGCGATCGACTCCATATTTTCCTCTCTGAACGAATCAAAGACGGACGTTGATTTCGGCGTTCTTTCTTTGTTTGCAGTTCTTTTGATTGTTTTTGAAGTCGTTGAAATATAGTAGTTTATATTAATTGTGTCAAAAGAACGTTTTAGGACGGCGCGTCTTTACTTTATGCAAAAGAGAAATCGCTGTCTTCAAACGTTAAGAAAAGAGCGTTTCCTTTCTTTCTAAAGCGTTAGAACAGGCTTTTTTCGTTGAATGCCGTTTCTACGCGTTCATTTAGTTTTATGAGCGTACCAAGACTTCCTCAGCGTATAGATCCACCTAAAATCCCAAATTCAATGCGGAAAGGCGCCGAACAACAAGAGCCCCCGAAATCGAATTTCTTCTTTATTCTGATGATGACATTTCTTGTCATCTGGACTTTTAGAGTTTTTCGTTCAGACGATAATGAACCGATTGTTGCAGACAAGGGAGATTCCGTCGTCGACGTAGGGCCTGCGCCCGAGCTAACAGAAGACGTGTTGAAAACGCTTCCGAAAGATTTTCTTGAGGCGGCAGAGAGTTCGCAGACTCTTATCAAGCCGAGTTTTGTAACGTTAGGATCTCTTGATCCTGAGAGTTCTTATCGCATGTTAGTTACGTTGTCCAATCGCGGCGCTTCGATAACGCGAGTGGAGCTGAACGAATCCGCCTATATCGACAACAGCGATTCATCCGGCTATTTGGGCCAGATTATTGTCGACGAAACATTGGCAAACGACGAATCTCGCTTAGGCTTACCTGGCGTTTGCGCTCAGGCGGTGGGGGCCGGAACTCCAATTGATCTTGCAGGAATTAAATCTGGCGACCGAATTGTCTCCTTTACTGATTCCAAGGGAACGACAACGCAAATTAAAGAAATGATTGATTTGCGAGAAGCGTTGCTTAAGACAAAGCCCGGCGACAAGGTGAGGTTGGGCGTATATAAAGCCGAGGTTCTTCAAGCAGACACTTCGTACCTGGCAACCGCCCTAACTGCGGCAAAGACGTATATGAATAAGGCTTCCAAGCCTTTTGAAGACATTGGCTCTTCTGAAACGCAAACTATTGAGGAAGACCATAATTCTGCAGACGTTGCTACAGAGATTGACGACGAAGTTGTTGCCGATTCAAACGACGATTCTGTGTTAGTCGCGACGGACGCGGCTGAAAAGGACGGTGTTAGGGAAGACGCTTTGGCCGATCAGAATCCGAGAGGTTTTGTCGAAGGACTGGGCGAACCCACGCAGGTTGAAGTCCAATTGACGCGAGCTCCGTTGTCAGTGTTGCGTCCCAGCGGTTTAGTTCGCGATTACGAGGACTATCTCGACATTGTCGGGTTGCAGGGGGGATATGTTGATTTTGGTGAAAATGAGAACAATTATCTTCGTAATTATGACAAAAAGGCTCCTCATGTTCGAAAAGTCAACAGCGAGCCCGCTTCGTTCTTAACGACCCTTGGCAGCATCGACGGGGAAAAAATCGCCAGCTGGGCGCCTGGCGAATCTTCGAATCGTCGTGAACTTAACGCGGACGCCGCAAGATCGCCTCTTCTTGACGCGGAATTGGCGGGCGTAAACCTACGCAACGGTTTTTGGGAATACGTTGCCGACGAGTCTTCTGACAGCGTCGCAGTTTTCAGAAAGATATTGTTAGAACGTCGTCTTGAAGTTACGAAAAAATACGAGCTTGTCCAGACGACAGAAAACGATAAAAAAGCTGGAAAGAAATCCGGGGATACTGAATCCCTGGAAGGTTCGTTAGGAAACGGGCGCGCCTATCATTTAAAGTTGTCGTTTCAAGTTCGGAATATCGATCCCAATGTGGGACGAGTCGTGTCTTGTTTGACAGACGGACCGACAGGTTTGCCGCTCGAGGGAGCATGGTTTTCTGCAGGTCGTAAAACGGGGCCTAAAATGGGTTCATACGGTTTGCGCGATTTAGTGGTTTCCATTAACGACCGGAAAACTTTTAACGTCATTTCCTGTTGGAATATTGCGCAGGGAAAGAGTTCTCAACAGAGCGACGAGATTAAATTGGATTTTCTCGGAGTCGACGGTCAATACTTTCAGTGTACAGCGATTCCAAGTTCGACTATTGCCGACGAGCGTTTTGCCTACGCTCCTATTCGCGTGGGTTCGCGTCTGGTCGAACATATGAATTTCACCGACGTGTCGTATCGTTTGAAAAGTTCAGACCAGAAATTGGCCCCCTACGGCCAGGAGGGAGACTCATACAGCCAGGAATTTACCGTCTTTGTCGGTCCTAAACAGCGCGACGTTATGGCGGATTACGGGCTTAGTAAAACGATTGTCTACGGTTGGTTTTGGTTCGTGTCGATACCGCTCTTGTGGATACTGCATTTCTTCCACGATTATATGGTCTTCAATTATGGAATTGCCATTATGATGTTGACCGTTCTGGTTCGCTTGTGCCTGTTCCCATTAAGCAGAAAACAAGTGATGAGTTCGATGCGCATGCAACAACTCCAGCCTGAAATAGCAAAATTGAAGGAGAAATATAAGGATAATCCGCAAGAGATGATGACTGCGCAGCAAGCGCTCTTCAAAAAGTACGGCGTTAATCCCTTGAGCGGCTGTCTGCCTATTTTCATTCAGATGCCTATTTTTATCGGGCTGTATCGCGCTCTTTCGATAGACGTTAACTTGTATGGAGCTCCTTTATTTGCCAAAAGCGTTAGATGGTGTTCCAATTTGGCCGCTCCGGATATGGCCGTTGACTGGAGTTCATTCTGGAATAGTATTGGATGGCCCGGCTTTAACATGAGCGGAAGAGGTTTTTTGTCGATGTTCTGTCTTGGGCCGTATTTCAATATACTACCCGTCGTGACTATCGCGCTCTTCCTAATTCAACAGAAACTTCTTGTTCCCCCGGTCGTAGGCGACGACGAACAGGCGCGTCAACAGCGATCTATGCGTAAAATGATGAATTTCATGATGATCTTCATGGGATTCATGTTCTTTAAGGTTCCCAGCGGTCTTTGCGTTTATTTCATCGTCTCAAGCCTCTGGGGACTTTTGGAGAGAAAGCTTCTCCCCAAAAAGCAGACCGAGCTTGTTCCTGTCGCTTCTTTAAGCGAACCTGTTTCTCAAACAGCGACCGTTGCGGGGTTTGAGTCAAAAAAGGATAAACGTCGGTCGTTTGCGGCGACGGGACGTTCTTATGAAGTTTATGAATTGAAACGCGATAAAAAGGGTCGACGTATTACTTCGAATCAGAATACGCAAAAAAAGAGTTCTTTGCGCGAATGGTGGAACGAGGTCGTTGAACGAGCGAAGGAACAACAAAAGTTGGCTAAGGCCGAATACGAAGATCGCGGACGTTTCAAGAAGAAGGATAAGAAGCGTCGCCGATGAGAGTTTGTTTCTCAACAATTGAGCAAAGAGGGGAACAATAGAGAGCCGTTCCAGATTCGAGCGGCTTTCTTTATGTCTGTTGACGTCTATATTAGACGATATTTAAAAGGTCGATTAAGCCAAGGCTTTTCATATGAACGACGACTCCACGTTTTCTTCTTTTGAGAATAGATATGATTCTGACGAAATTGTTACTGCAAATCGTCCTCCTTTGAACATCGTGTTGTACGAACCCGAGATTGCCGCAAACACGGGAGCAGTGGGAAGAACATGCGTTGGATTGGGAGCTAAACTATGGTTAATCGAACCATTAGGATTCCAAATTGACGATCGTAAACTCAAGCGCGCCGGTCTCGATTATTGGACCTATCTTGATTGGGAAATTGTTCCTAATTGGACGACGTTAAAAAAAAGGTTGACCGAAACGAACCATGTCGACGAATCAGAACTTCGTTTGTTTTACTTTTCTAAAAGCGCAAAACGAAGCTATGACGATATCCAATATCAGTTGGGCGACGCTTTTGTTTTTGGCGCAGAATCAAGAGGTTTGCCGACGTCTTTTATTGCCGACGATGAACGAGCTTTACGGATTCCGATCCGATCTCAAATTAGATCGTTAAACCTTTCTGTTAGCGTTGCAATAACCGCCTTTGAAGCAAGGCGTCAGTTGCGTTTCTGAAAAATTCTCCTGGGATTGTCGCAAAACCAGATCGTTGAGAGCAGAACGGCGAGAAAGGAACAAGAAAAGAAAAAAGCTCGGACAACCGAGCTAAAAAAGTGGAGGATAACGGGTTCGAACCGATGACCTCATGGCTGCCAGCCATGCGCTCTCCCAACTGAGCTAATCCCCCGAAGGAGCCGTTAAACGTTCGACAACTCTAAGCGGTAAATGGAGGATAACGGGTTCGAACCGATGACCTCATGGCTGCCAGCCATGCGCTCTCCCAACTGAGCTAATCCCCCGAATAAATCGAGCCGCTTACGCTCAAAGAACATGAGTATTATATCAAAGCGTCGCCTCGAGTCAACTCCTTTTTTTCGTTTTCTTAAAATAAGGCACGCTACATTCCAAGAGTGCAGAGATATTACCAAAAACGGTAGATACGCCAAAACAGAATGTTTCGAGAAGCGTTTAATTCGAATGATCCGATTTATTGGATCTTTCTAAGGCGTACATGTAGCGATCGCGTTCAAGTTTCGTCGCTTCGAGATCAAAAAGTAATCTTTTAATCAAATGATTCAACTCTTCAAAGCTCTTTTTGAAAAAACGCAAAGACAGAAATCGGTTTTGAAGGGCGCTATCCAAACGACGAACAATTGTTTCCAATTGGAGTCTCTGTTCGTCTGACAAATTGATCGTCTCAGAAAACATCACCAAGTCGTTGAGTTCGGCAGAAGAATGACGAGAGTCAGAAGTAGGCATATTAAATCCTTCTCAATAATGTTAATCTCGTGTTAGAATGCCGAAAAACCAAAAATGATTTCTAGCGTTCAACGTTTTGTTTTTGACAAGTTTCGGTTTAACCGATACGGAATGACCTGCGAGGTAATCGTCTAAAAACAACAACGCAAAAATGCGCCGACCTATAACCATATCACTAGTCATTAGGCCCAAGAGAATACTCTTGAAAGCGTTCTCGCATTAACGATATTCGCGTCGTCCAACCAACGACTGATTTTCCGATAGGAACGGAAAACTTATGTTAACGACAATTACGTCTGCGGTACTCAAGTAATACGCTTCTTCCGCAAAACTTTTGAGATTATATCACGATTTTTTAAAAAATAGCGATTTCAAAAAAAGAATTAAAGTTTTTTTGGTTTTTAAACGAGGGCCTTATCCTTCTATTCCTTATGACTTTTTTTATTTGCTTTTCTTGCTCATTTTGATATTTCGTTACTATCGTTAAAACGCTCCTATTGCCACATTGGTTAAATCACGAAATTAACCATTTAGCTTATTTTGTTCATTTTATGTATATTGACGATTTTGTTGTTTAGAACATTCGACACGTATAAAACGTCTTGATACGCAGTCGATTATTCGTTACGATAGCGCGTCGAATTGTTGGAAAAGAGCTTGGTTCGACTTAATTCGGCATAACGTCTTTATTCATGGGAATACAAATGAAAACCAACGACAAAAAAATGAGGAATGTGACCTTATTGGCGTGCTTAGCGTTTCTCATCATTGCGACGCTTGGCGTTTTTATGTTTTGTCGTAGTCAACTTAAGCCTTCTGACGGACTGAATGTTTATGTTTTCGACGGATGGGTCTATGGTCGGGAGGATCAGAAAAAGGCCTGCGCCGCTTTAGCGACTGCGGGACTTAGCGATTATACGTGGGAATCTGGCAGGCTTTCTGTGCCGTCCTGTTCTAAAAACGCATATCAATCCGTTCTTTCTAACGCAGGCGCATATCCAAAAGCTCCGAGTGAAATGAGGGGCGAAGCGTTGCGTCAAATGAGTCCCTTTGAGTCGGACTCTAAGACCAAAATGCGCGAATTGGACGCATGCGCGCTTCAGTTGGAACGGATGATAGAACAAATGCGGGGCGTCGAGTACGCGACTGTTGGAGTACGCGCTCGCAAAGAGGTCGTAGGTCTCTCCTCAAAGAATATCGTAACCGCTTCCGTCGGTGTTGCGGCAAAGGAAGATTTTGAACTTGATTCCAACGCTTTAACCGCCATAACGATAACGACTCAACGCTTGTTGGGAATAGAAGACAGTAAAAACGTAGCGATTCTTGATCTGAAAGAGGGAAAATCTTACCTGGGGTGCGACAACGTAAAAGAGCGTTGTGACGACCTAGCTCTTGTTTCTGAACGTGAATGGACGGAAAAATATTGGCGTAATAAATATTTAGAGGCTTTTTCAGACGTCGAAAACATTCGAGTGACAGTAGACGTCGATCTTGTTAGAACTACTGAAAAAGCGGCGCTGAACAATGTTGATTCCGCGACAGAAACGGGGACTACGGGCAACTCGCACTTTTTAGTCAAAGAGCGTGATCCGGCGCTTCCCGTTCCCTGCGACAACGTCGACAAGGAAGAACGAATTCGAAATTCTCATGACGACGCCTCTTTTTCTAATTCGCACGTTTTTCCCTGCGGTTTTGCTCAATTAGGGAATCCCAACGCTTCTCGTTCCCAAAATGCGCGAAAGAAACAATCTTCGATTTGGGCGATTGGCGAAGGTCTGGGGAAAGACGATACGAAGGAGCCCTTTAGTTTTGGTTCGTTATGCGATTTATTAAACTGCGTTAACGTAACTACTTCACAGAGTTGTTTGTCTTTGGCGTTGAACGATAGTTGCGACTATAGCGCTCAAACAGAGAAAACTCCCTCCTTGTTTATGGCGACTCCGAGATTAATCGAGGTTTCTGTCAATTCCTCTGAAACAATTCCTCATATCGTCCCTCTCGACAATGAAAGCGTTTATTGTTCTTCTGGCGAAGTTGGTATTATCCCCTCAAATCCTGTAGTGAGCGGAAGAATTCGTCAGACTTATTTTTTGGAAGAAAAACCAGTTGAAGGAGATTCGACGAGTCATAACGATTCGTTCGAATTACGGTCAATTCTTGTTCACATATGGCTTCCCCGAACCTACGTTTCTCGAGCTGTTTCCCGATATTTGGGGCAGGAAACGTTTGCCGACAGTTCTGAAAGCGTTCGAGAAATGCTGGAAAGACAGATGTTAGAGGAAACAAAGAGGGACGCGATTTCTATCTTTCGACCGACAAGCGAGAGATTAGGCTGGACAGACGAGATTCTTGCAAACTCTTTTATTATCGACGTTTATTCCGACGCTGGTTTGCCGGAGGATAATTCAGAGCTTAGTTCGCAAGAAGTTCGAACAAGCGCAAAATTTGGATCGTTTTCTTTACCCGATTCCATTTATTCTTTTGAGGAAAATGGATCTGAAATTGAAGACGATTCAGCAGACCAGAGCTGGTCTGCCGCGACGGAGGACAGGGAAGACAGCGTAGAGAACAAGGACTCTATAAAAACAAACGACGATAATAACCGATATGGCGTTATTGCGAGCACTTCGGGAAAAGTCGCCGATCTCTCCACCTCCGTTACGGATAGCGAAAATGGTTTCCAGTATGTTGAGAACGAGTATGTCGCTCAGTTGAAGTCTTTTGCAGATATGATTTTAGACGTTGATTGGCAAGAACAAAAACAAGTTCTTACGATAAGCGCCGCATGTATTGTCGGATTTGCCTTTTTGGTCGGGATAGCGCGAATTGCGCTCT
>JAEEGL013794110.1_pt1 | contig 24660 bp, 37 predicted proteins | sample 9134231 | NCBI WGS metagenome assembly JAEEGL01 (sample SAMN16246548, study PRJNA631951) | gut metagenome | biome: gut microbiome; feature: rumen; material: fiber-attached | host: Bos | place: Iran: Karaj | collected 2018-10
AAGTATTCCTCGCCATACTTCTCACTAGTTATCACTTGTATACGGTATTTCATGGCACTTAAATTAAAGGCTCTCAATCATTTTTTGGTTATCTTTGTACCACTGGTAGAATTTGTGATACTCCTCCAAACCGCCAATCTCATTAACAGCAACGTCAAAGTCACGATAATCACAGTACTTAATCTTGACGATGATACGGTTGCCACGCGGGTCTTTGATAGGTACGGTAGGACGTGCAACAATACCCTCCTCAATAAAGTCTGGATTGGTGACATTCGGTACACGGGTCTTAAAGCCGCCCTTCACCATATTCTCAGCCTCCTCGATTGTCATTTGACCAAGATATGGGGCAAGGCAAAGGCCTAGTTTTGCACAGTAATCAGCAAGCATATCAATTGGAAACCACCAGCCCTGCATACAGATGTCAAACACAGCGAAACGGTTGTTATCTTTGTCATAGTTACCACCACATTTCTGGATTTTCTTGCCAAAGAACTCACCATAGATGTAGACAGGAAGTTCCTCTGTCTCGATGATATACTTACCTGCGTCACTAATTATTCCATCCATATCGGTATAACCAATGTCATCAAGATATTTACCAGCCATAATCTGACGGCTGTCGTTCATCTTAGGACCAAACTTTGCACTCTCTGGCGGGAACAACTCTGCCGATGTTGGTTTGATACGCTCGATGATTGCGTCAAGGAACGCCTTCTGACCGTTGCCAACAATATCGGCATTATCAGTCTTACCACCACAAAAACACTCACCGGTTGATGGATAGTATACAATCTTTGAATTAGTACCGTCAATCTTGCTGAAACAGTCAAACTTCAAACCTTTGATGTAATCCATATACAGGTCGGAAAACTCACCAGGAATGATTTTGTTCTGCATTTTAATCCATTTTGGATTCGGCAACTCAACTTTGCCAAGGTTCTTGAACCTACAATACAAGGTATTGATTTTAGTATACGTAGTTGTTTTTCGCATATTATTTAATCTTTAAAATTAATATTTTCTTTAACTTCTGGAAATAAGAAAGAAATTTTTTTGTATGTACCTCAGGTGTCTTCTGTATCGGCGGTACTGTTTCTTTTACACCAATATCTATATTTCCTTTGCAAATTGATGTGATTTCATCACAAAGTCCAATACAATAATTTATTCTTTCCAAGACATTTTTAGTACTCGGTCCTTTTAGTTCTTTTATTTCCATTCTTCTAACATTCCATTAACTCGTTCCAACATATCGTTGTAAGCCTCTTCTTTCGTTTCTTCAGTTGTGGTTAAATAATACCATTCATTTTTATTATGGACTCTAGGCGGTAGCCCCTTACTGTCGTCAAGTGGCCAATAAGTAAAACACCACCAATTTGGAAAGATTTCAATATGTTCCGAATATTGGCATTCCTCCAGTATGTATTTCACCCCTTTAATAGTGATGATACCAGGTAAAATCTTCATCATATTATTCAATAACATAAGTTTGCCAAAATGATTCAGTATCGTCTCCTTTTAGTAAGGATATATGTATACCGTCATCATTCTTTGTGACATCCATCAAACGGTTAACTACCATATTCCTTGTAGATACGTTTGGACTAGTTTCTATGCGTCCACCACAACTCTTTGCTATGGCGGCACCTTCCAGCCACTCAGGATGGTTTTCCCTTATCCAAAATAATGCCGATAGATATGATTCCGCTTTGATACTATTATAACGAGCAAGTACCTCGTCGGAATCAAACTTTTCTTTCATTATATCACTTAAACTGTCCATACCTTAAAATATGTCATATCGTTTAATTTAACTTTTTTATCTAATGTGGCAATAGCAAAAATATCCTCAATTGCTATATACAAATCTCCATAGTATATAACGATGGTATTGTTATAGAATTTAGACTCCCATAACTCTGCCTTATAATCCTTGAAGTCTGTCTCGTCAAAATGAGACAATATGTTTACTACTGACCGTATCATTTCAACTTAATATGGCTATTAATATCACCCATATAATGAGAATAATAAATACAATCGAATAACCAATCCAGAAAGGCGAAAGAACCCATAACCAACTCCAGTTGGCAACAATACCAAGTCCGAACACTTTCATGACAATGAAAAGTAGTCCAACTATTGTGCAGATACTAAAGCCTCCACGTTTTACCCCATTTTTTGTATTAGCCATATTGTTTTAATTTTAGTGTGTTATTAAATAAAATAATAATTCATAGCAGCGTTGTGAATAAACTGTGCCTCTTTCTCATCTACCTCGGCAGCAGCACACCATCCGTCAATCCACATTGTGGCAAACACGATGGACATAGCCTCCTTGCGGCCACCATTCATCTTTACACCGTATTCAACAGATTGCTCAACCAATTCGGCAACATCCTCGTTAGAATAACCGATAACCTCACCGTTTTTGTAAATACCAAAACTTTTTTTATTCATTGTTTAAATTTTTATTACGAATGTATAACGTATATTTTTTTATTTTATTACACTTTCATTCTTTTTAACACTATTTGAGTAATTGTATCATCATACCACAATACATATTGATTCAATTGACTGTTATATGTTATTTGGATGAAAAAATGTCCTAAATTAACTATTTCTGACCATTCTGAAAGCAATTTTTCTAAGTCTGCCTCGAAGTCAAAATGTTTTGTTACTACACTCATAACGTTTATTTTATTTATTATAATACATCTCCTTTAATTTATTCGCAATAAAAACGCATTCTGGGTCAGCCTCCAATGCATTGCATCTACGCCAGAAGAAGTTTGACCAAGCCTCGTCGAACCCACACAGGAATAATTGTGTCTTTATACCAAGCGGAAGAAACCTTTTACCTTGTTGTGGCTGTAGTCCAAAACCATGTTTACCAACAATATTCATATATATGTCTTCTTCGTGTTGAAAACTGACAAGTAAGGTTGCATCCTGCTTTGTTGAATCATACGATATACCCTTTCTCAGCATTTCACTATATTCTGAATACAGTTTACCAGTCTTATTGTTAAACTGTATCATATCTTCCTTTTTCAGCCAATAGGGCCATACAAATGTTAGTTCATTACCGAATTTATTTTTAGTATAGTTACACCATCTTGTAGATTCAGCCATACTAGATAGTGCTATATGTGTCCTATTGTCATCAGTACAGCCACGGCACATATTCATTGAGAATGTGCGACGTTTGTCGTGATGTTCTGTAGGTTCGCACCAAAATTCAAGGTCATAAAGCCAATTTTTGTCATAGCCATTAGCACAAGCCTCTTCATCTATACGATACCAACCTTGTATTAAAACACGAAGATTGGTAGTAATATACCAATATCCATCAGGATTATGATACTTATGTGTCCAAATATTATATTGATACTTTTCGTGACGTAATGGTATTCGGGATGCTACTGGGTTTGGTATTTCTAAAGTTGTATCAGGTATTTTAAGGTACACCGTGCCAAATTCAAGTGCCCTGCCGTGGCCTCTCTTTATTATCACATTTTCAACAAACTCCTTGGGGGTATATGTTGATTTTTCAATCTCATTCTGATAACAACTAAGAGCCGCTTCCATAACGGCTTTGTACATACCGTCTATACCTGGTTCTTGTATATATTCAGTAACGTTACTGTCTATAAATTTCATTTTGCTAAAACCTTTCTTTTAAAATCTTCAATTATATTAACAATATCCTGAGTATCATCAATACTCCAATGTCCTGGTTCACCATCGGCATTAGGCAAAATTTCCAAATCTATGTAAAATGGGAAATTCTCATCCATAACAGGGGCATCTTCTATTCTAGTCGTCAACCTTAGTTGTTGGTAATTATGGGAATCATTACAATCACCTTTTTGATTATATGTTACAGACACCTCAACAACTTGTATATCATCCTCGTTTACAATCCCGTTACTAATTTTAATTTGTGGTTTGCTATACACCACGGCATTGTTTTTCACCTCGGCATCGCCATACACCTCGGCATCGCCACTCACTTCGGCATCGCCATACACCTCGGCATCGCCACTCACCTTGGCATTGCCATTCACCTCGGCTTTGCCACTCACTTCGGCATTGTCACACACCACGGCTTTGCCACTTACCACGGCATCGTCACACACCACGGCTTTGCCACTCACTTCGGCTTTGTCACACACAATGGCATTGTCACCCACAGCGGCATCGCCACTCACCACAGCATTGCCCCACACCCTGGCATCACCGCACACCAAGGCATTGCCGCACACCAAGGCATTGTCACGCACCCTGGCTTTGCCTTTCACTTTTGCATTACCACGTACTTTGGCATAATCAAGTACTTTGGCATTGTTACTCACCACGGCATCGCCACTCACCTCGGCATTGCCACTCACCACGACATTACCACGTACTTTAGCATCATCAAGTACTTTGGCATTGTCTTTCACCTCGGCATTTTCTCTCACCTCGGCATTACCACTCACCACGGCTTTGCCACGCACGAAGGCTTTGTCAAACACCCAGGCATAACCACACACCACGGCATTGTCACGCACCACGGCTTTGCCACTCACTTCGGCATTGTTACACACCTTGGCATTGCCACTTACCACGGCATCGTCATACACACAGGCATTGTCTTTCACCTCGGCATCGCCATACACACAGGCATTGTCACGCACCCTGGCATTGCCACTCACCACAGCATTGCCACTCACCACAGCATTGTCACGCACCACGGCATTGTCATACACCCAGCAGTCGTCGCACTGTGATAAGTTAAATTCCTTCTCAATCCAACCACCTTTGTCACCTTTTTTCACATCGTTGAAATCTACTAAGGCTTCAATACGGTAGAGGATGTTACCATTATTTTCTAACGTTTCTTTTGTTAGTTTGTATTTTTTATCCATGTTCTAAATTTTATATTTACCACCACAATGTTTCAAAATATTCACCAAATAACGACAAGCCTTCCTTAATCGAATCGTAACGTTTTTTCTGTCTTTCGTGATAGTAATTCATTAAGGCTTCATTATATTTATCTGTCTTAACAATTTCATAATTACCGTCTGGTAATTTCTTTTCTTCGTAAAGACCACTCCATTCAATTTTCAATTCGGTTGACAGTTTCTCATCATATTCTTCCTCATTGACGATATAGTCAAAAGCGGCAATCATTTTATCCAAAACAGTATTCCATTCTTCCATACTGTTAATTTTACCATCCATAGGATAGCCGTTAGTTACCTTCCTAAATTCAACCAGTCTGGGTAAGATGAAACTTGCTATTGTGTAATACAAATTCCACAGTTCAGTGTCATCGAAGCCACGTTCCAACCTTTGTTTTTTGTATAAGGCTAGTCTTTCAACTCTTTTGGCTTGTTTCACAATGCTATCCTTGCATACATAATCATCATATGCCGATATAACAGTGAAATTGACATTAGGAATACCTAACGGGTCGTTACCAGTATTTAGTCTTGTTACGTAATTCTTTAGTCTGGCGTAACGGTTTCTTTCCTTATTACGGATTCTACTTCTTTTATTCATTGTTCACTGTATTTATTTATTCTTTTTTTATATTTAACTAACATCGCGTCAGCAATACGAAACGCTTCTTCTGCTAATTCATTTGGAGTTAGGTATACTGTATTAGGAGATACTTGCAATCCTTGCATTGCAGCAATGGCACACTGTTTGTAAAATTCTTCTATCTGTTCAACGTTAATTTCCATTTATATAACTATTTGTTTTTTATTGTGAAAAGTCTCTCAACTGGCTTTTTGGTTATTGTCTGGTTCATTGCGTTCGTTACCTCTTTTTCCCACACACATTCAAAATCGTCTGGCATCCAATATTCCGACACGAACACTGTATGTCCTTTTGAGGATATTTCACGACACCAGTTGTAGAAACGCTCATGGCTGAAATCACGTGAAAACTGATATTGTTTGGTATTTTTATATGGTGGGTCAGCATACACAAGAGAATTATCAGGAATATTCAAATCAAAATAATCTTTACTTTCCCAAACAACCCCTTTTAACATATCCACCTGTTGCAGTGTATTTTTTATATTTTCTGTTATATAATCGCGGGACCTACCGTTAGTACCAACGACATTATGCCCAGAATATCCTCCATCAAAGAAACGCCCATTGAATGAAGCCATATATCCAACCCAGCCAATAATGTCATCAGTATAACGTCCATCTTTTTTATTGAAAGAATCCCTTACATCGGAATAGAAATGACGCTCAATAGTTGTCGGCATCTCCTTGCCTTCAACTAACGACTTCCACATCGCAATGAGGTATTTGTTTTTATCGTTGGCAATCCTAAAGTATTCCTTTGGTACTTGCTGAACAACAGAACACGAACCACAAAACACATCAACAAAGACATTAGTGTTTGTTGACAACATTATTGGTAATATATCACCAACAATACGTTGTTTATTTCCCATATATTTCATACCATCAAATATACAACATTTTTATTTTATTTTTTCAATCCTAAAAGTGTCATTAAAAATACAATCGTTCTCCTCATAAGAAAAATGGTAGTCCATCTTACTTGGCTTCTTGTGATTAAACAGTTTCCAAGTAATAGCAAAATACGGGCCTGGTACACACATCAACTGTGTCTCTAATATTTTAGATGTACGCACATCTATATAATTTTTGACGTAAAACGTAAATCTCTTACGATTACGAGGATTGGAATAGAAATTATAGCCGTCCAGTGTATAAACTGACGTATGCGTTATAATGCCAGTTTCCAAACTACACAAACTATCAAAAGAATATATTTTGTTGACAGTTGAAGATATATCGTAATAATAATTTAGGTTAAGGGAGATAGTAACTTCGTCAGCATTGATTGAAACAATCTCATAATCCAATCCTTCGAAATGTTTTGTCATAAGGTCGATGACCTGGTATACCATATAGGTCTCGACCGTGAACACTCGACTTGGGTTCAACTGTCCGAAAAACACCTGTCTGAAATACTTGGATTTTTTAACGAGAGGCAGTTCCGTGAACTTACTGATAAAATCATCGTATGTGGCACTGTTAAACATAATATCCTTATCGACATAGTTCAACGCTTGGAAATTGGCTTTTCTCAAATCGATTGAGACCAGCGTCTTTCCGATATTTGCCTCACAGAACACATTTTTACCCTTTTGTTTGTATTTGGACTTATCAACACTGAACTTGGACATATCCATAGTGTTGAACCTCTGATATGCCTCATTCTCCTTGACGGCTTCAATTACCTTATTACGAATCTCAATAAAGCCCTCAACGAACGCTTGGGGGTCTCCACCGAAAAACACCTCAATTTGGGTACAAAGGTCGTTCCACTTTGAAATTGTGCCAAAATAACTATCGTAGTTCTTAAGAAAATAAAAGAACGTCTTTTTGTTAATTACTGGAATTGGCAATCTATGCTCGTTGACGAAACGGGTTGCCATTGACCAACTCCACATATCCTTATATAAGATATGATGTTTCAAACAAAACTCTAGTTTACGTCGATGATTAAAATTTTTCATATTCATTTACAACAAAAATTCATTCGTAGCAAAATGTAGCCTTTTACGCCTTGATACTGGGTTTTAATTTGCTTTTCATCAAAAAGTACAATTGTCTTTAAAAACATTTCCAACACATCGGTAGGATAATCAAGCAAATCCTTCAAATCCTCCGCTTTTAGCTGTGATATATCCCCAACTTCGTTTGCAATATGGTTAAACGCATTGAGAATTTTTTCGTAATCCTTTGAAGTGTATTTGAGTTCCATGTTATGACTTATTTTTTCTAGGTTTAAAATGTTCGCATGCTGGTGAAATTCTCAGTCTGTTTTTTTTAAGAATCTTACAATAGTGGCACTGAAGTTTTTTACAAGCCCCGCAATTATTCGTATTAGTATCTAGCATATTGTTTTTATTTTCAACCTTCCATCCTTTGGCAGCATATTCAGATTCCATCCCAGGAATATATTCAGTTAGTTCGTCATTAGCCAAAACACAGCGTTTCCAATCTCTTAGGACTACAGTGGCACTATCATAACATTTAATTTCGCCTAAAATCCAACGTACACTTTTTGAATTAGTTGAACCTAGTCTGCCAGACCAATATGTGGTTTCGTCATACTTTAGCCCAAATCCGTTATTTAGACGTTTAATGAGTTTTTGTTTCGTATTCATAATTATAATGTTTAAACTTGAAGCATACCAAATCCACCTGGCTTCCCGCGATAAATGCTAATATCTTTGGCGTTCAATCCGTATTCACGGAAATGAATCAATCCACTCCCCTTTTCTACAAACCAATCTTGACTTTCTTGCAATCCTTCCACAGCCTCCTTCAATGTTGGGTAGTATGAGGTTGGCTTTGAACGCATTTCGTCAATGGTATTTTCAATGTACCAAATTCCAGACTTAGCCTCTATATTGGCTATCACATCAATGTTGTGAAGTTTTTCGTAAATTTCTTGTGGTGTCATATTACACAAAATATGGTAAAGATTTGTAAAACGAATTATTAATTGCTATAGATAGTTCGCGTATACTATCATATCCATGTATATATGATAAAAATTCATAGTCCTCTTTATTAAGGTATTTGCCCTTCATCATAACACAGTTGTCACCTTTCCTTTTATAAAAACCTGTGACAGTGAAACTATATCCTTTATTCCATGTTTGAATGGTACAGGGTTCTTTAAGAGCAATTACATCTTCATCAGCCTTATACAAGAGTAAATCCTTGACCGTGGATTCCAATAAAGATTTTGAAACACTTATTTTATATTCAATGCTATCAACCGTATCAAGCAAATTGTCTATGTTAGTAATATATCGCATATATTTTTTTTTACGTCTTTATAACGTAGAAATTCAAATATTATTACACAGCCACTAAAAAAATCAGAAAAAAATAATATTTATTATAATATGGGTGTTAAATACATTATAACAGAAAACGAACTGTCCCAACTTATTAGGGAGGCAATCGACGAGACATTGGCTTGTCTTGGTGCGGCATACACCAGACAAATAAGCCATTTGGCACACGCCGTTAAAGACGGAGATAGTGATGCCATTGACCAAGCGTCGTTAATGCTTGCTAAATTTGTGCCACCCAAATCGGTACTAATACCTATCCCGTCACATACTGGGGAAGCCACATACACATTAAAACTAGCCCAATTCATTGCTAAAAGACGTAACTGTAAAATTTTAGACATACTATACTCTTCACCAAGGGAAATGATGTACAACAAAAAAATGAAAAATCACGATTTAAGCGGTATCGATTTAAAATTCAAAGTAAAACTAGATAAAGATGGTAAAATATCTTCAATATTATCATCTGCAAGGGATGTGATTCTAATTGATAATGTTGTGGATAGTGGAATAACTTATCAACAAGCCCAACAGGCTGTAAAAGATATTTATGGTGTAGAACCTTGGATGTTGTCTCTCGGTGCAGTCCAAAATTCTAAACATGACCGTGATGAGGAACGTGTCATACGCTCGATTATTCCTGCTAGAAAATACGGTTTCAGACCGTGAACATAAACAAATCGTTTACCAATCTTTTATGGTTGTTATAACCAATTGATTCAAGATATCCAAACAGTTCCTTTCTCAAACTTTCCTTTTCCTCTCTTACAGTGTTACTGTCAGTTTCCTGAACGTCCCAACTCTCAACTAAAAGTATTGGATTCCCGCTTTTTAATATTGTCTCGGTAGCCCCCTTAAGCACATTCAGTTCAAAACCTTCAACATCAACCTTAATAAGACCGACATTATCTAACCCATAACTATCAAGTGTCACGGTTTCCATCAATGACGATTGTATACCAGTTACGTTTCCATACATATTAAGGAAAGTAGAAGACCGTTTGTCGCCTTCTGAAACACACAGACTCTCTCCACCCAGTTCGTTAAACTTACTAAAAGTAACGGTTTCCACCTTGTCAGACAATGGTTTGTTGATAAGGGTTGTATTGTATGAAAGATTGTGTAATGCCACGTTTCCACACAAAATATTGTATATGTGTATATCTGGTTCAAAGGCATAAGTGTGTTCAAAATAAGGTGCCAGTTCTATGGTATATGTCCCGACATTAGCACCAATGTCAATGAAAGACGAATGTCTGTATTTATCTTCCACATACACTTTTTTCCAAATTTCATTCATTGCAAATTCTTCGGTAGAAAACATATTGTTATAACACAAAAACGTACCAAAGCCAATGTCATCAGGTATAAAATAAGATTTATCAGGTTTTAAATACTCAACCCTTTCACCTTGTCGATAATAAACCATCAAATAATTTTGATTAAATTATTGATATTCAAGTAAGCCTCGTAACAAGTGTGAGCCTCGTACATATTAAGATGTCCTTCATTCAGTTTTGTTTCCAATATGTTTATGAGGTCTTGAATGTAATTCATCAATTGTTCTTTGTTTTGATAATGTTCGTCAACCGCGACTTCATTAGTGATTTCATCAATTTCAACAGTTTCTTCCATATTAATTTAATTTTATTTTATTATACACAATAACAAGTTATACAAATCGTAAGCAATAAAGTTTACTCTGTCTTGGTTCAAAGAATAAAAAACTAAAACACTATAAAATATATTTTTCATCGCTATTTTATTAATCTATTTCTGGAGTACCAGCAAGAATGGATTTAGCAAACTTGAGGTCTTCCTTATTCTCATTATAGGCTAAAATTAGCATATTGTATTTTTTTTCAAAGTTGTTTAATTTTTCAGTAATTTCAGATAGTTTGTCTTGATAGGTTGCCACTAGACTTAGGTTGTACCGGTATTTCTCACTAATATGGTTGAACTCTTTTTCTACTTTGTTATGTGTTTTAACCAGTTCCGTATATTTCTCAATCAACAATCTAAGCGAGTTTTCATCCTTGATGTATTTCTTATTTAACCTATAATATAGTATTCCACCAACAAAAAGGCAAGCCGAAAGAATTAAAACAACATACGTCATAATATTAATCAATTTTACTTACCTATAAATATTACAAAAATATGAATAGTTAAAAATGGGTAATATCGAAAGATAAAACAGTATTGAAATGATGTCTAATATAAATATCTGTCAACCTTTCGCTTAATGTCCCTAATATAGCATATGAATGTCCGTCTTTACTATATATTTCTTTGTTTTTCAAAATATATTTTTCAATGTCATAATCAATAGCCTCCAAATAATCATCCAACACATTTTTAATAAAATCAATATAATTCAAAAAATCACCTTTTTTCATAATAAACATATTAAAGGCAAATAAGTCACGACTATTCAACATAGCCACATAATCTTTATAATACTTATTATATTTGTTGTTGATAATATTTCCAACAATATACAAATCATTAATGTTATGAAATGTTTCATACAATTCCTTATTAGTATATTTTACTAACGATATACTTATCGCAACCACATCACATCTTGAAAAAATATCATCCATATCAGGTACATTGTTCATGAAAGAGAAAATTTTACTATATTGGCAAAATCCAACATATTTTTTTAATTTAAAATTATTAGCAACATACAGATGATGGAATATTTCAGCATAATATTTACCTTTTACACCATTAACATTCATATCATGATTCATTAATCGAGAATCAAGGACTTTATATGCCTTATGTCGTAGTGGATTATCGAAATCCTTATGGGTGCAGACGAATATATCAACATTACCATCCACTACATTGTTTTCTTCTAAATATTGTATCTTTTCCTTGGTACGCTTGTTAAACTTAAAAAAATCTTCAACCGGACTATTATTAATGAAATGGTCTTTATTAATATCAGGATACCCGCGTCTGGCTTTTATGTTGATAAACTCCTCTATTGTTTTTGTTCGGTAATGCCTCAAATAAGCCTCTGTAATATTAATTTCACAAAACGGACTTCTTCCATCGCATTCATTGCCGGCCGAATTACAACATTTCCCATCCAATAACGGTGTATGTACAGTTTCACAAAAATCTATTTTTTGACCGCATCTAACAACACTCTTAATATGACAGTTTTCTGGAAAGTCATAATTTGCTGTATAGTCTAACGGCATTATAGGCTGTATAAACCTTTCCAATACTGGCTTATCCTCATAACGCACTAAACCGTTGTCACCGTAATCTAAAAAATTTATATGTATCATACCATATTCATCGAATTTAGATTGGGACAAATAATCTTTAACTTTCATTTCGTTATTAGTAAAAGTCAAAAACTCGTCAATATCGAAAAACATCATCCAGTCATAATCATTATTATTTGTATCATAACAAGACTGATATGCCCCCATTTGACAATAAATATGGTTTCGATAGTCTATCAAAACAACAAACCCACTGTCTATATAGTCTCCAATAACATCTTCAAACCGTTCCTCTCCGTCAAAATTGTTATCGTATAGAAATATCGTATCCACACCAAGGTCTTTATAATACTCGACCCATTCCCTTATATAACGGTTTTCTAACCTTGCTATTGCACAAACTGCGACTTTCATATTAATATACATTTTGATGATGCCACTTTAGATGCAGACAACCCAAGGTTACGCCTACAATCCCTTTCGGTCTGTCTGCCGTTTCTTCCACTATCTTATCAATTGTATCATTCATAGTCTAACAAAAATCAACTATATTATCTATTTTCATTATTCTGTCAACCAAGGCTTCGTCATAATAGTCACGAACAACACTATCATCGATTCTATAACAAACGGACACTCCCCAAATCTCACTAGGCAAAAATTTTATCGGGCATATTTTTGAATGATTTTTCCTCCACTTTTCTGAATTGCACTTAAAATCACACGGGGTATACCACCAATCATCACGTTTAAGAAACTCCGCTAGTTCAGTCAGTGTAACTTCTCTTTCGCTATCTTCAATCTCTTGTGAAAAAGATTCTGGGTCGTAGTCTGGATTCAAAACAAGAAATGAAAATATATGTACTGGTTTTATATCGTTTTCCCCCACTTTCATATTTTTAAGACGTTCAATCACATCATCCCTTGTCAAAGTCTTAATTTCATCCATTGTTAAATAATTTACCTTTCTTTATTTCAACACCGTACACAAAAACCTATGAAAATCTACGTTTCCCTTCGGTTTCCGCTTCCTGTTTCTTCGAATCACCGCTTCTTAGGTCAGTCAGAGACTGGCGGTCGTCCACGGTTGGATTCTCCACAGTCGTGAATTCGGGTCTACGGGACCCTATTATTCTTTCTCCCTCTTTTAGGATGTTTATTGCAGCGTTCAAATCCCTGTCATGTACCTCTCCACACACCGGACATCTCCACTGGCGTTCACCAAGGGTCAATCCCTTGTAGACATACCCACATCTGTTGCATGTCTTCGAACTAGCGTACCACCTGTCCACTTTGACAACGTATTTGTAATTAGCCATGCACTTATATTCCATCATAGTCATGAATCGGTGGAAGCCAACCTCACTGATAGCCCTTGCTATCCTATGGTTTTTTAACATTCCATCCACATTCAAATCCTCCATGAACACCATGTCATACTCCGATAACAGTTTGTTGGTTATCTCATGCAAATATGCCGTCTTCCTGTTGTCTATCCGTTCATATAACTTAGCTAGTTTCAATCTGGTTTTCTCTCTATTGTGTGAACCTTTCTGCTTCTTCGACAACTGTTTATGTAAACGTTTGATATGTTTGTTACACGATATATTGAAGTGCTTGTTAGGGAATACATCACCATCACTGGTGACAACGAACTCCTTTACACCGAGGTCGATACCAACACTTTTATTTGTGTGTTTGAACCTAGCCAACTCATGGTCTGGTATTTCCACAAGGATTGACAGGAAGTAATTACCACTCTTGGTTTTCGATAAGGTAGCACTTCTTATCTTATCCTTGTATGCACGTAGACGTTCAAGATACAGGTCAGAACATCTGAATTTTATATCCTTGAGGTTTCTTGTCAGGGATATGTGTCTGGTTTCAAACGTGTTTTTGTTGGATATTGCCTCGATAGGGAATAACGCCGATTGTTTGTCTTTTTTGGTTTTGAATTTGGGGAACTCACTCTTATGGTTGAAGAAATTGGCATATGCTGTTAGCATCTGCCTTATGCTTTGCTTCATTATTTTGGTGTTCTGCTCGGCAAGCCAGGAATAGTCTGGGTTTTTGAGAAGTTCACCGTGGAAGTGTTTGGACAAATCGGTCAAACCGATTGATTTACCTTGCTCCTTGTATACTGCTTGTTTATAGTCAAGCATATGATTATACACGAAACGGTAGCAACCGAGAATTCTGTTCAAATTATCGGTTTGGGTTTTGTTCGGGTATATCCTTATTTTGATTCCTCTGAGCATTAGTTCTTTGGTTTGGGTTATTATATAACCCTTTTATATATAAATATAACCTTAAATTAAAAAGTAACTTAAATTTTAAAAGTTTTTCATATTATTTTTTAGACTTTAGACGAACTGTTTATTACCCATAATTTTTTCATAAATCTGTTCACAGATTGTTATGTCGTACAAAGCGTCGTGCAGTTTATCCTCGTTCAAGGCAATTCCCAACTGTGCTGCAACCGTCCCCTGTTTAAAATTTTCCATAGATGCCCTACAGTTCATCAACTTTGCCTGTGCAAGGATAATCACGTCAATTGGCACACTCCAAAAATACGAACCGAAGTACGGATTTCCGTTCATTTTAAAAAACTCCCTCAAGAACGGCGTGTCAAAAACTGCCACATTGTACCCAGCCATAAACATCTTGTCGTGTTTGTCGTACTTGTTGACATACTTATCCAAAGTGCGTATAAGGTCCTCATAAACACTTTCCATAGTAGGATATAACATAATATCGTCCAATGTCACACCAGCAACTTCTAACGCTATGTTGTCAATAACAGCGCCTTCGAACGGTCTGACCTTGTAGTTGAAACTTTCACGTTCAACACCATCAATGACTATCTTACCGGCTATCTGATGTATAGCACATTTCACAGGGTCTAGTCCTGTAGTTTCCAAATCAAAAAAAAGTATCTTTTCCATTGCTATTTAAATTTTATAAAATATGAGTATTCAAAATGTAATTTTCCTTTTTCAGTTTCAACAATATATATAACTTGTGCCAATGAATTTTCATCGTCTGACCACTGACACCAACCAAGTTCGCCAATATAGTCACAAAACCATCTTATTATAGGCATTTTCCCTTTAAAATAAGATTCTAAATAGTGTGTTCGGTCTTCACCAAAATTTGAATGATGTACGAGAAAAAGTCTAGAATTATATTTTTCTCTAATAGACCCTTCACTGTTTTTAGTTTGATTAGTATAAAAATATCGTATAAGTTCAACAGTTTTTTCCTTGTTTGAAATATAGTCTTCTATTCTTTCACCTTTATCAATCAGATATTGTGGAAATCTGGTCGATTTCAAGTCAACTTTTACCCCATCAAGTTCAAAATCCCAATCACCCTTGCTGTTTTGATTTTTCCTTACATTCCTACATAGGCAAAACATATTTTCATCCATTCTGGCATTCCTCACTTTCAACCACCGCTGTATAAGATATTTCCTATCATTTCCAAAAACCCCCTTTTCATCAAGAATGTCAATCAACTCTTTTCCAGAACGAATATTATACACATTAGGCAACATTGAATTGTCTATATCATTTTGTTTCCGTGTCCATTGAATACTATTTATGTTTTCATCAACAAACTCTAACATCTCATTCGTCTCTTTTTCTAAGTCTAACATAAATTCTTCTATATGTCATCTTTCCGTCCACAACATTGTCCTGATTACCAAGCGGGCCGTAATGGTCAAGTTGTATCAGTTCAAATTGTTTCGGGTTATATTTACCAAAGAACGAAATAGGTACTCCCATATACCCATAATAGTCGTTTGGAATATCTTTCACCTTTCCAACATTTATACAATCCTCATCCAATCCAGAAATGGCTCTGAAATTGTCAAAGAACCGATATTTCTCGTTATTAGGTGTTCCGTCCTCGTTATAGTACGATTGCTTCAGTTTGATAAACGGTCGTTCATTGTAACAGTCAAATGACGTATACCACACAACCCCAGATACCCGTATCATACCCTCTATATGTTCACCTGCTGTTGCAATATCTTTATAGTGTTCAGGTGTATAAAACCAACCAGCAATACCCTTAAATCCATAGTCTATTTTGACCTGGTCGCTTACAATCGACTCAAACACAGACTTACAACTTATAGTATTCTGCTGCCCCACAATAAGGAAATCTTTCTTATTATCTATTATATCTTTCAAAAATTTGACAAACAAACTAAAAGGTGGGTTGGTGACTACAATATCACATTCCTTTAATATATCCAAGAAAATAGGGGAAGTAATATCACTTGTATAATCATGTTCAGTATGTAAAAAAAACTTGTTACGATTGTTAAAATCCTCTATAATACTATTAATAAACTCACTATCACAATTTAATACCTTTGCAATATTTACTGCTGGAATTTCTTCACCATACTTTCCATAATAAGACTTAATAACGTATCTTTCTATAGGGGCTAATGTGTCTGTGTCAATTACCAATGCGTTTGTATACTCTACAACATTTACCACATCACTCCCATATATGAGTTTATTTATTTTCAAGGTATCAAAATTATCAATGAAGAACTTAACGAAATTGGAATCAGAAGTGTCACAAGGGCAATAGACCGTCTTATTCTCGAACTTGTCTTTAAATTTCATCACCTCACTTTCAACATCCTCATATCTAGTGTAAAATTCGTCATTCTTATTCTTTCTGGCTTCTATAAGGTAATCATTTCCTAATGGCATTATCTAAAAGTAGTTTGTTTCAAATTATTAATCGTTTCAATCCACTCACTATCAGGATTGGTTGTTCCATCATATACAAAATCATCAAATAAAAACATTTTGTTATTTGTATCACTACAAACAATATTCCTAACGCCTTCGTATATAAGAGTTATAGCACTTTTAAGCCTTTCATTTTCAACATATGTCTCAAAATTAAACACTTTATTAATGCAACTATTACGGAAATTTTCACCATCTTTATATAATATATAACAAACAGTTGCACGTGAAATCCAGCCTATGTTAAAAAACAAAGGTGCAAGATACACTTGGGGTGTGTCCTCTTCTAGTAATGAATTTACATGAAATTGAAAAACATTATTATATAAAAGTCTCTTTTTTATAGCCCTTGGGTGACTATTTAAGCCCGAAGCGAAATATTGATAATTCAAATCTACGTACTGTGGCGAATAAAAATTTTCAACAGCCAATTTGAAATTTTGACCAATAGTTATAGGCTCTATATTTTTAATATTAACTGTAAGATTTGGATTCATATCATCCTTAACTTTATACGTTTTTTCATTTATGTCATATATTAAACATAAAGAAAAGCCTGTTATATAATCCAATCTATACTTATATTTTTTATCACAGTTTATAATATCTTCTACTGTGGTTTTCGCTATAAAGTCATCATGGTCTAATATTAATATAAAATCATCATCGCTACAAGACGTTAATCTAGCACACATATTTTTATACACGCCAACTGGTCTCTTTTCCTGTCCTTGTTTATTTTCTCTGTATATCTTTACTTTATCGTAAACATCTTCATATTCAGGATGAGATTCTTTAAACTTTAAGAACGAATCGTTGAAATAGCCATCTTCACTATTATCTAATACAATCCATTCAAAATCCTTACAAGTCTGTTGTAAAACTGACTCAACAGTTACTTCCCAAAGTTCACCCTTATAATGGGTCGGTGTTATTATACTAACCATTGTCATTTATTTTTTTAATGCTCTTCTGACTTCAGAAGTAATATCAGGAATAGGTATCTTTTCAAAAGTACCATCATCTTTCAGCCAAATTAACTTCATATCAGCAATCTCATACCCAAGCTGCATCAGGCACATCGCATAACAATTCAGTTGCAATATGTAGTAGGTATATGGCTCGTCATAATACAAATTAAACGGTGCGGATGCCATACGTCCGTAATCCCTGCTATAACTTTTGTAGATTGAAGCGTTAGTTTTATAATCAAGAATTATCAACTTCCAATTGCCATCCCTAGATTTATAAGTAAACAGCATATCAAAAGTGCCTGCATAAGGCTTCACATCTTGCCATTCATCAGACACTCCCATATATACTTGAGTCTCTGGCATAACTGGATAAATGTTATCTATCTTGAACAATTCTTCATAGAATTTTACAACGGCATCTTCTTTCGGATAATGTGGTATAAGAAACCCTTCTTCATATTGTGGCTTTATTAATTCTGGAATTTTATAATCCTCACCCATAAAGAAATACATATAAGACTCGCCAAACAAATGTGTATTCGTTCCAGTGTTTGTCGCCCTTAAGTTATTTTCCCTCCACATTCTTACAACTTGTTCCTTCCCCAGATTGTGGTCTAAAGCATACTTTTCGGCTTTCATATCCCAATCGACATACGGCTCAAATTGATGTGTTACCGAAGATACACTTGGTAATAATATTTCACTATTATCATCTTGTTTTAGATAATACAAATGCGGTTCTTCTTCGAACCTAAGACGACTGAAAGAATTAATTATATTATTACGAATTTCAGTTACCTCTATCGGCTCAACGTGGTTTCTTTCTTTTATATCTGATATATTTAACATACATACAAATATACAACTTATTTTTGAATTTACAAAATATTTTTTTATAATATTTATATGTAATAAACATAAAAGGTAATACAAAACATGAAAAAAACTATAAGACTTACAGAAAGTGAATTTCGTAATATACTTAATCAATCAGTACAAGACATATTGAATGAAAGCCGTGGTAACGGCTACGGTCTTAGTGACAACGAACTCAAAGAAAGCATACGTCCAATAGTGAGGGAGTGTGTTAAAGAAAGTTATATCACCGAAGGTAAGATAAAAATCAGTAATCTCGTTAAAAAGCTTATGCAAAACGATGAATTTAAGAAAAAAGCCTGGGAATATCTAAACAAGAATAAAGATTATAACGGATGGAGTGAGCAACTTCAACAGATTGGTGATAAAAAATATACGACTCTTGACAATTTGTCAGACGGTTCAAAAAGACGTATCGTTACACAACGTCTAAAAGACCAAAAGATTGACTTTGCCCCAATTGCATATAAACTTTGGCCTGATATGACACAGGATGCCGCACGTTCGTGGTTTAGCAAAAAAGTCGCTGGTAAAAAAGTCTCTTTCACCGATGAAGAAATTTCACAAATCTTCTCATTACTAAACAACACAATTAGTTAAAGTGAAAATTATTAAGATAAAAAAAACGCGGTTAATTTAACCGCGTTTTTCATTATAACTCTATTCCTATTTGTTATTTATTTCTTATGCCAAATCTTCTGATAGTCGTAACACCAGTAAGTAACGCCTGGTTGTATACCTTCTGTACAAAATTGATGAAGAATTTCCTCGATATTTACCAAGTTTGAAACAATGAATGCATCTAAATCCTTCATATGTTCCATCAATTCCTCTGGATATTTCGGACCTGTTGGTTCTTCCAATGTCTCAGGTATAACTTGGTCGTGAACCCCAAGTATGTATGCCATCTGTTCAAATAGGTAAGTACCACCCCACAAGTTATAATTGTTGATACCGAAATGAGAATCGTCAAATTTCTCAAACACTAGAGCCTTTATCAATGCGATGTGTTCGTCACTGAAAGTTAATTCTATTTTCATATCATTACTTATTATTTAATGTTATTTAATTGTTTATGTTGTAACTGATTTATTAAAAAATTTAAGAATTGCGTCTCCAAGAGCAATCTGTCTTTTGTGTTCATTGGCATTTTATATTGTATCACGGACGCTTTATCTATTGGTATTAAAGTATTTTGTTGCGAATAGTTCCAAAAATGAAATATTCTTATAAATTTGCTTAGTATTCTTATTTCTATTTTGTTAAGATGTAAAAATAAACCAATCAAAATATCATCAGGTACGCCAAACCAACCAACTGGCATATTTTCTGGAACAGCCGTTTCCTCTAGCATATCTTGTAACTTATCAAACTCACTATACAATTTTCTCAGTATGTCTATGTGAAACAGTTTAAAATTTCCGTTTGGATAAAAAAACTTTGTATCTATTTTCTTTACTTGTGTTAGAAACCCGAACACCCCATAATAACAATTTTTATCAAAATTTGGAACAGAATCATAAATCTCTTTTAGATTTACAATCGTGGAAGTATTGGTGGACAAAAAATAGTCATAGCCTTTATTTTCCAGTATATAATTGAATAGTTCCTTATGCTTTTGGCACAAATCACCATCCTTGCATTTGCAATATATTACTCCGTCTTTCTCATAAGTCTTTTCAATAGTTTCATCGCCGACGAATGAATACAAATCAACATCTATGTTATAAAACTCTATTACGTTTTTATAATAATTTACCAAAAGTTTAGTTTCAAGTTGAAATAAATCTTGTGTGGCTGATAATATAAAAAATCCAATCTTACTCATGTTCGTCAAACAATAATTCGTTCACTTTATTACATAAAAACATTATCGTACTTTTAGTTTAAATTCCATAAAAAAAAAGTTGTATACTTTATCAATATACAACTTTTCATGAAAAAATCAACTAACTAACTAATCTTTGATGATAGTCAAGCGTCATCTCCGTATCCCTCCATTGTTTCAAGGTCAAACTCACCAGTTTCGTTGGCTTTATCCTCATCCTCTCTGAATTTTTTAGTTTTAAGTTTGAAAGCCTCTGGCTTCTCATCATTGTCAATACGAAGCACAATACCCTCACGAGGCACTTTATTGAAGCACAAAGGTTCGTCAAGTTCCATTCCGAAATGCTCAACATCATTCGCCATAGCCTCTAGTACATTCTCGTGCCAGTGCATGTCCACTGGAATGTCAGGGTAAAGGTCGCCCAAAGTTCCGTGGTAAAGAATTTGGATAGGCTTTACCTTGTCTTTCAGTTGAGGGTGGTCTTTAAGAAGCTGCAATGTCCATCCATAGACCTCCATCACCTCCCAATCGGTCTTGTTACCGTCAGCGTCGGTGAAAGTGATACGATAAGGCATTATGAAACTTTCACCAGTGTCACATCCATAGTCAAATGGTATTTTTGTTTTCTTAGTGGTTTGGACTGGCTGTGCTGTTCCGTCTATAAATCCACATATCTCACTATACAGGCTTATTCCTTCAGGCAAATATGGGTAAAGCAAATTACCATATTTCGACCAAATATCACGAGAATAGAAATGTCTCTGAATACCTTTATTAATATATTGGTTTTTGATTACACGCCTTGACGATGTAACATTTCCGTACTTGAGACTATACATAGATTTTATTTTCTTTTTAAGTCTTTCTATACGATTTTCGTTGACTTTTTGCTGCCAATAGAACCTACTTTCAAGTTTCTTTATGTTTCTAATTTTCTTCCTTATCTTCTTAATTTCCCACTCAGCGACTTTTCCTTTCGGACTTTTAACCAATAAATTACCAACAATGTGACTTGTTCCGTGCATTTTGACACTGATTGTAACAACTGTATCTGGTTTTAAACGCCAGATATTATCACGTAACATATTAGTATCATAATGTTCGGCAAACTGTCCAGTAACCATACGGTCAAACCTTGCCATTTTCTTCTGGAACTTTTTCTTTACCTTCTGTTCCTTAGTAAGTCTTTCTGGTGCTTTCTTAACTATTGGGACAAAAACTGCAATAAATCTGTCTCCATCAATTTCGTCAAAATTGAACGGTTCGACTATTCCGTCTTGGTCGGGAACAAAACATTTCTCAAAGTCAAAATCCTTAACTTTTGGCTTCCATTTCACCAACGACTCAATAGGAAACAGAACACCCTCAGAATAACAGCCACGTAATTTAACAATACGTACACGACCGTGCTTGTCGAAATAACCGACAAGTTTCTTGGCTTCCTCACGTTTGCCTTCGTCGATAAGCGACTGTACTTCCTCATAGTTCTTATTGAGTTGCCTTTCACTCAACTCAAACTGGTTGTTGACTGACAAAAACTGTCTTGAAAGTTTAGTGCCAATCTTGGCGTAAATCATTACGTCACCAACTTGGCAAGAATCCTTAGATATGACAACTTGATAACCGCCCTCTCCAACGATTGCCTTTACCAAGAAATCTGAATTCTCAATTGGTTCGATTCGATTAATTTTTACAACTTGAGCACAATACTCTTCTCTAAATTTTTCACTTTTTGTAAACATACTAAATCATTTTTATTTCTATCCAATCTATTCTAGTATTATATGTTGTTATAGCATCTAACATAGTAAATTTAATATTATTGTATGTTTGGCTGCTATGTCTGTGATAATGTCCATATGTCCAAGATTCCAAATGATGTCCGTCTGAAATTAACTTGTTATATAGTTTGTCCATAACATTTCTTTCGTTATCAATCACTTCTGCAAGTCCTGGGTCTCTATTTATCCAGTATTCAAGCCCATTTTTATGCATCGGGTCACAAAAACTTGGACAGGTATGAGTTATTACATGGTTAATGTCAATACCTTCATTTTTTATTATATTCAGTGCATCTTCATTATATACTGGTGCCTCATTTTCCCAATATCCGTCGCTTGTCATATCCTTTGCTTCTTCAATCGTACACCCAGGATGATACATCATATAATGACGTACATTTATTTCTTTGTTTGTTAAACGGTTTAACCTATCAATCGAGGTCGCACCTCCAACACACAAAATATTACCGTAAGGCTTAAAAGGCTGTCTGATTACACTATAATCCGGTACGGCTATAATGTACTTTGTATTTATCAGTCCCTTTTCAAAGTATTCTGGATTATCGTGGTTGCCACGAACCATAAACACTTTGTTATGTTTTTCCCTACATATTTTATTAAGTTTGAAAAGTTTGTTTTTAGTACCTTTTGGCGTAGAAAAACCAAGCCCGCAATCGCCACAACATATAATAACACTATCAGTAATATTATAGTCTTTAATCATACCTACAAGGCTGTTAAAACAACCATGAATATCACCGACAGCATATACAGTTTCGCTATCTATATTTAATATATCCATTTATTAATCAGTTCCCATTTTATTATTCTCTTTGTTTATAAATAATCAGTTCGTCATATTCACTTCTCTCAGGAAAGTCAAACTCACTCATCATTTTATTAAACACCTTTGGTGCAATCTGTCCGCTACGTCTTTCCTTACACACTTCGACACTTGGTGCTTCGACATACACGTAGACAATCCTAGGATTGAATGGAAGTATAATATCCTTAATTTCATTCCTACGCCTCTTACTAATATTAGTATTGTTCACAACACAGTCCTGTCGTTGGACACAATATTCTGTAAGCCGTTCGGCAAGTATTACGCTCACCTCATTTTCCTGTTCCTCGTTGCCTTGAGGCTTTTCACCATCAATACCAATTTCCTTACGGATATTGTCACGACAGAGCATATGGACGTTAGGAATGTTATTGGTAATCCAAGTATCTTTTCCAGCACCAGGTAGCCCAACCATCATATAGACGGTAAAGCAAGGCTTGATATCAAACGCCGTATCGGTGTCGCCATTGGTATATGTCATAATCTCACTACGTTCGAAATCATACGGTCTGTAATAACATCCAAGTGCTATTGCCGACATTACGAGTTTGTTATTTTTGTATAGTTTCAAATCGCCACTTTCAATGTCATTTTCACACGCAAGGGCATCAGCCTTGTTCAGCATAAGCAGCATCATCAAGGGTACAGGACCGAGCGACAGACGTTTTAACCCCTCATTATCCACTTCATCTCCATTCTTGTCAATAAGATAAAACGGACGCATATGGTTTTTTACCAGCCAGCACACCTTTTCCCTCAAATAAATGTCTTCGTCAAAAAACAGTTTTCTAACAATTCTCTCACCAGCATTACCGTGATAGGGACAAGTGTAATCCTGCTTTTCCTCGTCGAACTTCGTTACAACGGGTTTACCCAAGTCGTGGCACAATGCAGCCGCCATCATAATGAGGTATATTTCATCGTCCTTTTCAATTTCCCAAACTTCCAATTCCTCTTCTATTTGGGAAACAACACTTTCAGTATGCTTCGCCACATTGCCTTCCTTATGCCACTTATGGCTTTGTTCGGTAGTTTGCATTGCAGCAAAACAAGGAATTGAATAAATCTTTTCCCAATTAGGGGTCAAATCTTGATTGAAAAGGTCAATAAATTTCATATCCTATATTTTTATTTTTACTTATAACGTAAAAATTATTGTTTTATTACACTATCTAACTTTAATTTTTCTTCTTCCTCAAAATCCAAAAGTTTTATTTCATAAATTGTTAATAACGCTTCTTGGGAAAGCGGTTCGATAAAACGTTTATAGAAACCAGTAGTCCATTCTTTTACCCCCTCACCACTAAAATATTCATTTTCATATGCCACGTCATAAATACATTATGCTCACTTATCATTCCTTTCTTCTATTTCTTAAGTATGAGGTTATTATTATTCATTCCTG
>JAEEGL012586518.1_pt1 | contig 24659 bp, 20 predicted proteins | sample 9134231 | NCBI WGS metagenome assembly JAEEGL01 (sample SAMN16246548, study PRJNA631951) | gut metagenome | biome: gut microbiome; feature: rumen; material: fiber-attached | host: Bos | place: Iran: Karaj | collected 2018-10
AAGTATACTTGTCAGAAACTGCCAACAAAACTTTGCATGATATAGGAGGAAACTATTATGAACAAGGAAGAAATTCTCGCAAAAAGCCAGCAGGAATACAAGAAAAACGATCCATACGTTGAAGAAGTAAACCATAAAGCCCGGAGCTATTCGCTCATATCGGCAATGATAGTCGCATTTATCCTGTTTACAGCAAATATACTCATAACAGGTGAGACAAACTACGGATACTGGGCTATAATCACCGCAGGAGGCTTCATAACTTACATTATGAACGGCAGGAGCAGAAAAAATAAAATGCTGACAGCTATCGGAATACTCTGGCTGATAATGACTGTCTTTTTTACGGCTGTTGCCATAATGTATATGTTCAAGAACAGAGCGTAAAAAGGAGGATTTAGCATGAACAAGGAAGAGATTCTCGCTAAAAGCCGCAAGGAAAACAAAAACCGTGACATTGCAGGAATGGACATAAACAAAAATGCTTCAAGGATATCACTCATTTTCAGCCTGTTTTTTATCCTGTTCCTGATGACATTGACATGGATAGCCGGAAAGCACATGAATCACGGCATTATCGCAACAGAATACAGTATGATTTTTCCGTTGTTTCTCTATAAAGCCATAAAAACAAAGAATCCTGCAAATATAATCTGTGCGGTAATCGCAGGACTTTGTCTTATTATTTTTACTGTTAATACGATACGGGATATTTTCGATATATACCCGTTAGGAAGGTGAATGTATCATGAATAAAGAAGAGATTCTGGCAAAAAGCCGTAAGGAAAACAAGAATCAGGATCTTCCCGAATTAGAAGTTATCAAGAAAATGACTACCTTTACACTCATAGCTGTTACAATCCCGGCAGGTGTTATATATTTTGCCGAGCACCGCATTTACGGTGATTACAACATCGGTCTGATGACAGTCATTTTCGGCGCTCCTTTTATAATGGGACTGTATATGTGCTTTAAAAGCACTAAAAAGCATAAGCTCCCGATAATGCAGGAACTGTATTTTTCGCGCTGTGGTTCGGCTTCGCGGCATTCTGCGAAGTAAGCTCGCTTATAGACCATATGGGGTGACAGCATGATAGACGATTCACTTATACTCAGGAACCGCCTCAAGGAGATACGAAAGGAGCAAAGGCTATCACAGGATGAGCTGGCAAAAATGGTGGGAGTTTCCCGTAATACCATAAGCTCCATTGAAACGGGACAGTTCAGTCCCACGGCAAAGCTTGCGCTGATACTTTGCATTGCTCTCGACAAGAAATTTGAGGATATATTTTATTTTGACTGACAAAAAAGCGCTTCCGATGACCGGAAGCGCTTTTGCTTTTTATCAGTCTTCTTCGGGCATACCCGCAAATGCGTCAGCTGTCTTTGCTGCATTGCCGCTTATTTTATCCGCTGCGTCCTTAGCCTTATCCACCTCTGAAACAAGGCTGTCCACCGCTTCTCCTGCTGCGGTATCATCTGTTTCCGATATAGAGGAAGCAGCTGTTTTTCTCTCCGCAAGGGGTATGGACTTGCCGTCCTCGTCGTAGAACACGATATTGTCTATATACATATCCGACTCATTGGCGATGCCCCAGCGCATGATAAGGAAGTTGGCGTCCTCCATATCCTCGGTCCAGCACTGACCGTCGTCGGCAAGCAGGAACTTGAATACAGCATGAACGTTGCCCGAGGTCTCGAAGTTGTACTCGCCGCCGCTGAACTCCTTGAAATCGTACCATTTATCGTCCTTAGCGGTAACAGTACCGCCGCCGCCGCCTATCCAGCCCGGAGCTCTTACGCCATCGGCGTCATCTGTCTTAAGGTGGTCTGCGGTAGCCTGCGCGTAAAGGTCGAACTCTATACTTCTGACCTTAGCTGCGCCCTCGCTGCCAAGGAGCTTTGTAGCGCTGATTATGACCTTCTGCACCTTTCCTTCGAGGGGGACCGTATTATCGTCGGCAAATCTGAGCATTTTATTGCCCATGAGTTCTTCAACGGAGATAGTGCCCGAAGCGCAGTCGGGGTCCTCATTCCTTGTGGTAACGAAGTCGTAGATACCGTCGTCAAATGTAACGGCATTGGGATCCGAAGCCTCAACGGGAACAGGAGGCTCGGGCAGCTCCTCGGTAGTTACCTCCTCATCGGTGGTATCCGCGGGAGCAGTGGTCTCATTACTGGTATCAGGCTTGGTGTCGGAGTCCTTTTTATCCGAACAGCCGACCGCACAGGCTGCAAGAGCAAAAGCCATAGCGCCTGCGATAAAGCTTTTGTAGTTCATATATGTTTCTCCTTTGTGTACTGATATATAGCACGTTTCATCTCTCTGCAACTTCATTGTAGCACAAAAATCCGCAGGTGTAAAGAGCTTTTTCGCTTTTTTCACAAGGCTATCATAAGAGTTTCCGACTATCAGCATAGTTGAGAAACATACGGCACTTTCCTCTGTCCCTTACTGTATACAGGGCTTTTTATTATAATCAAGGAACAAGGCGGCTGACGGCATGGGAGGTTAATATCCGCCCCTACTGCCTGTCGCGGTGCTGATAGAATATGTCCACGGTCTCTATCATCATCTCAAAAGGCAGCGTCTTAGGCGATATCTTCACGGACACATAGGACTTGCCTGCTCCGTTGAAAGCTATCCTGCCCTTGTATGCCTTTTGCAGAGCCGCGATCTGGTCGGTTGAGATATACTCGGTATAGAAGTACATCGCACCGTTCTTCTGCGATATCTCTGTTATTCCGAGGTGAGCCGCCTTGTTTCTGAGCAGTGAAACGTCGATAAGTCCCACCACTGACTTCGGCGGGTCGCCGTAGCGGTCTATAAGCTCGTCTATGAGGTCGGACTTGTCGCTCTCGTCGTTTACCAGCATTATCTTGCGGTACATATCTATTCGCTGATTGAGACTTGAGATATAGTCTTCGGGGATATGAGCGTCTATCTGTATATCAACAAGACACTCGGGTATCTTTTCGGGCTGAATGCCCTTTTCTTCTGCAATAGCCTCCGAAAGGAGCTGCAAATACATATCGTAGCCCACAGCCTCCATGTGACCGTGCTGCCTGCCGCCGAGTATACTTCCCGCACCTCTTATCTCAAGGTCGCGGAGAGCTATCCTGAAGCCGCTTCCGAACTGTGTGAACTCTCTCATGGCGTTAAGTCTCTTGGTAGCTATCTCTGTGAGGACCTTATCCCGCTGATAGGTGAAATACGCATAGCCCCTGCGGTTTGAACGTCCCACACGTCCGCGGAGCTGATACAGCTGTGAAAGTCCGAAACGGTCGGAGTCCTCTATAATAAGTGTATTCACGTTGGGAACATCAACGCCCGTCTCTATAATGGTCGTGCAGACGAGGATATCCACCTCATGCTCCACGAGCTGCTCCCAGATATCGGACATCTCGTCCTCGCTCATCTGACCGTGGGCAACAGCAATGCGGGCTTCGGGAAGAAGCTCCTGCAGGCGTGATGCACATGCCTGTATGGTCTCAACGCGGTTGTGTATGTAATATACCTGACCGCCGCGTCGGAGCTCCCTGACAATAGCCTGCACCACGGTGCCCATATTGTACTCGATAACATAGGTCTGCACGGGATATCTGTCCTGAGGCGGCTCCTCGATGACTGACATATCGCGTATGCCGCTCATAGCCATATTCAGTGTACGCGGAATAGGCGTTGCCGAAAGCATCAGCACATCAACTCCCGTAAAGCTCTCCTTGAACTTCTCCTTATGAGCAACTCCGAAGCGCTGCTCCTCGTCGATTATGGCAAGTCCCAGATCCTTGAAGACAACGGACTTCTGTATTATCTTGTGAGTGCCGATTATCAGGTCGATACGTCCCTGTTTGAGCTTTTTTATTATCTCCTCCTGCTGCTTTGGCGAACGATAACGGCTCAGTAGCTCTATATTTACCGGGAAGTGCTCGAATCGGCGCAGAGCCGTCTGATAGTGCTGATATGCAAGGACTGTTGTGGGTGCAAGTATAGCGCACTGCTTTCCGGCAAGGACGCATTTCATGGCGGCTCTCAGAGCAACCTCGGTCTTGCCGAAGCCTACATCACCGCAGAGAAGTCTCTCCATAGGGCGGGGACGCTCCATATCAGCCTTTATTTCAGCGATGGAGGTGAGCTGGTCATCAGTCTCCACATAGGGGAAACGCTCCTCGAAATCGCGCTGTATTTCATCATCGGGATAGAAAGCGAAGCCTACGCTCTTTTCGCGCTTTGCATACAGGGCAATTAGCTCATGCGCCATGTCCTTGACTGCCCGTTTTACGTTGCTGCGGGTCTTCTGCCACTCGCCCGAACTCAGCTTGTTCAGCTTAACGCCGCTGTCGTCGCGGGGACCGATGTATTTCGACACCATATCCAGCTGAGTAACGGGTATATATAGCTTATCCGTGCCTGCATACTGTATGGTTATGTAGTCCTTGGTAACGCCGTCCATTTCAAGCTTGCGTATACCTATGAACCGTCCGATACCGTGACCCGAGTGTACAACAAGGTCGCCTTCGGTTATGTCCGCAAGGGAACGTATCTCCTCTGCCTTGTTCTTCTTTTTGCGGCGTTTCCTGCGTACCGAATCCATAGCACGTCCCTGTGTAATAAGGACTGTCTTGTTTTCGGGGTATTCAAATCCTCCGCCGAAGCTGCCCGACATAAGGAGCACTCTTCCGCTGACAGCCTCCGAGCTTTCGGTGAGGATATCGCAGGGAATGCCCTTTTCATCGAGGTCCTGCTGTATTATAGGAAGTGTCTTGTCACTGCCTGCCGCAAGTATCATGCGGTAGCCGCGGCGTCTGAAATCCGCCAGGTCCTCAACGAGCTGCTTCATCTCGCCGCTCCACGGTGCAGTCTGCATAGCCTCGAAGCTTACGAGCCTGCGGAAGTCTATGCGTTCGCCGCCCTGCATGAAACTGCTCATGTAGAGGCAAACCTTCTTTTCCGCGATATGCTGTATATCCGCAAGCTCCAGCACGTAGCCGTCCAGTCCCTTGCAGAGCTGTCCGTCCTCAATGAGTATCTTTATATCCTCGTTATGGCGTGAAAGCACGCCTGCAGCATTGTCCATAACGTCGGAATAGTCGCTGAAAACAACGGCTCCGTCTATGTAGTCGAACACCGTTGAGGGCTCGCCGTAGACAAGCGGATAGTACTTTACGCTGTGAGCAAGTATCTCCCCTGCTCTCAGCCTGTGAACGTCTGCGCCGAGGTGTTCGCGGACTGCCTCCATATGCTTGCCTCGTACCTTTTTGCACAGCTCCTCAATCTTGTCTGCAAGCTCGTTGTTATCATAAAGCACTTCTCCCGATGGATACACCTCAACATTTTCAAGGGCCTCGGTACGGCGCTGGGTATCGGTCTCAAACTCGGAGATGCTGTCTATCTCGTCGCCCCACAGCTCGATACGTACAGGCTTGTCAGCCTGTACGGGGTATATGTCAAGGATAGAGCCTCTCACTGAGAACTGTGAGGGTCCCTCCACCTTTTCACAGCGCTGATAGCCGCACTTCGCAAGTGTCAGCGACAGCTCCGTGAGGTTTATCTCCTGCCCCTTTGCAAGCTCGATTCCTGCGGCGATAAGGACTCCCACAGGTATAACAGGCTGCATGGCAGCCTCGATACTTGCGCATATCACCGAGCAGCGGCTCTTTGCAGCCTTTATCAGCGCAGCTATGCGCATATGCTCATATTCATGGTTGGTACTGTCCACGGGAGTAAAAACAAGCTCCTTTGACGGGAAAAGCACAGCTTCCTCGCTGCCCGCCATCATGTTTATGTCGTCGCAGAGCTTCTTTGCCTCAGCCTCCGTACCCGTTATGACAAGGTCGGTCTTTTTCCCGCAGAGGGCGTATATCAGCTGAGCCCTGTGTATATGGGAAAGACCCGTCACAGAGACGGGTGAGATATTCCTGTCAATTGCTTCGCGCAGGCTTTTGAAGCCTGCAAGCTCGGTAAATATGTCTTTAAAGATCTTCATTGCTCTCTCCGTTTATAATGGGAATCATGAGTTATACTTGTTCATGGCTTCATCAGTCTTTCCCTGCACCATTAGCTTTATGCACTCGCAGGCGTTCTTCACCGACTGCTCCATGAGCTCGGAATCCTCCCTGCCGAACTTTCCCAGCACCCATTTTGCAAGGTCGTAATCAGGGTGCGGCTTCTTTCCCACACCCATTTTTATGCGGGGAAAGTCGTCACGGCCTGTAAGCTCACATATGCTGCGCAGACCGTTGTGTCCGCCGTGGCTGCCCTTACGGCGTATGCGGAGCTTTCCGCAGTCAAGTGAGATATCGTCGCATACCACGATAAGATTTGCCGCGTCTATCTTGTAGAACTCCAGTGCCTGCACTACGGCTTCGCCGCTGTTGTTCATAAATGTGGTGGGCTTGAGGAGCAGACAGCGCCTGCCCTCGATAGTCACCTCCGCGGTCTTGCCCTTGAATCGCAGACGGCTTATGTCCTCGCCAAGCTGCTTTGCAAGCTGGTCAAGCACCATGAATCCTGCATTGTGGCGTGTGTTTTCGTATTCAAGTCCGGGGTTTCCGAGACCTGTTATCACATATTCTATTTTACCTCTTGCCGCGGAAGAATTTGCGGCGATCCTGTCGAACACATCAAAAATACTCATTTTATCTGCCTTTCATTTGAATCCTGAATTTGGAATTAATGTGTCGGCTAACGCCGACGGAGTTGAATGATTAAATACGTCATACGTATGTCGGACAATGATAATGATTCGGGATTCTGAATTATTATCAGTCCAGGCCTGCAAGCGTTTCCACAATTTCAAGCTTATAGATACCGGCAAAGTCTCTGCCTGCCCTTACAGCTTCCACGTCGCACAGTGACGCGGGTATATGCGCGTCGCAGCCGATTATCGCCTTGTTTCCCACTTTCTGCGCGATACTGAAAAATCTGTCAGACGGATAATGCCTGCCGCCTGACATGCCCAGCAGGTTTATCTCAACGGGGATATCCTTTCTCCTGAGGTACTCGCACAGACGGGTCATGTGCTTTTGGTATATATCGTCCCCGCCCATGAAGCGTATGAGATCGGGGTGTGCAACATAGCGGTATCTTCCCGACTCCATACCCTCTATTATGCGGTCCACATACTTTATAAGCGTGCTTTCCTTATATACCGGAGCTCCCATATACTCGCCGCATTCCTCGGGGTCGTTGAAGTGCTGTCCCATTATCATATAATCGAGGGGATAGTCCGCAAGGAGCCTGTCCTGCGCCTCAACAAGCTGCGGGATATACTCGGCCTCAAAGCCGATGTATATCTTTATATCGCCGGAATATTCCTTCTTAAGATCTGTAAGGGATCTGAAATAATCCTCGGTCTCAGCGGGAGTCATTCGTATGCCCGATACGTATCCGTTATCGAATACCCACGGACAGTGGTCCGAAAATCCAAGTATCTTCATGCCGCTTTTTATAGCGCTCTCTACAAACTCCCTGTCCTCGCCCTGCGCGTGTCCGCAGCGGCGGGTGTGCGTATGGTAATTGGCTGTCATCGGAAACTCTCCTTTCAAAGTATGATTATACCACTTTTCGGAGAAAAAAACAAGTCCGAAAGCACTGTGAAAATGCTTTCGGACTTCGGATATGTTACTGTACATTTGCAGCAGCTGCGGCTGCTTTCTTTGCCTTTTTCCTTATCGCCCTGTTGGACTTTCTGAATATGAAGCCTAAGAGCAGCTCCACAGCGCCTGTGATGATAAGCACCAGCGCAAGGGGAAGAAGCAGGCTCTCGCTGAGGTAGAATCCTACGTTATGCGTGAATGTGAATGCAAGGGCTGAGCCTACTATGATCGCAGCTCCCACAAGTAGGGCTATGAATCCGACAATGTTGAATATAGTCGCAAAGAAGCCCGTTACGTACCTTGCACGCTTGTCAACGATAGCGCTTATCCATATGAGGAGAAGAAGCACGATACCGCCGATAATTCCGATAGTGATGAACGAGAACAGATAGCTGAGCTTGTCCACGTCGAAGCCGAGCTCCCTGTTCCACTCCCTTACGCTGAGTGAATCGGAGAATTTGTCCTTGTCGAGGTTCTTCTCGATGAGCTCATAGTCTGCGTCCTCAAGCTCGTAGCCGAACTCGTCCTCGGCAGCGTCCGAATTCGCCCTGATAAAGTCGTTTACGAAGTCTCCCGACGTTACAGACGGATCTGAACCCTTGCCGTCAAGTATGAAATCAATATAGCCCTTTGCCACTCTTCCCGTATAGCTGCGGAAATCTGTGCTCATAAGGTATCTCTTGAAGGAAGCCTCGTCGGCTGTTCCCTTTGTTGCTGTTCTGAAGCCCATTGAATCGTAAAGCGTCTTTGAAAGCTCCTTGCCGTCAAACTGTGCCGTAAGCGTGGTGGAAGCGTTGAGCTTCTCGAATCTTCTCTTTATGACAGAGCCGTTTGCCCCTATCTTTACTGCCAGCATGAAGCTGAAAAGCAGCAGGAACAATACCGCGAATATCGTCACCAGCGAAGCTCCGAATATGCGTCCGACGCCTACCTTTTTACGCGGCTTCGGCTGCTCACCGGGATTTGACGGCGCAGGCGCGGACTGCTGAGTATTCTGTACAGGCTCCTGAGGCGGTATAACAGGCGTAGCCTGCTGCTCAGCATAGCCGCCGTACTGGTCGTTACTGCTGAAGCTGTCCTGCATGCCCTGAACGGGTATCTGCATGGTGCTGCTGTTGTCGTTGTACGCATCTGCGGGGTTGCTCACGGGAGCCTCCTGCTTCGGGAAATCAGCAGGCTTTTCCTCCTTCTCCTCAACAGGCTCGTGAAGCCCGGCAATCCCGGATGTGCTGAGTATCTCCGCAGGCTCATCGTTGAGGAGCTGAACGTCCTCCTGAGTTAGACTGAGTGCCTCCTCATTATTTGCTATTACCTCATCAAGATGAGGAAGTATGGAAGTAGGCTCGTCGTCCTTGAACACCTCCGCAGCAGTCTCTGCCGCTTCTTCCTTTATCTCCTCCGCCGCCGATGTTACCTCAGCAGCTGCTTCTGTAACAGGTGTATCGTCTTTTTCGAGTGAAGCTCCGCACTCTGTACAGAACAGAGCGTCATCGGGCATTTCACTTCCGCATTTTTTGCAGATCATATTATTCCTCCTGTTGATGTAGTGACCGTTGGTTTCGTTTCTCAGCCCAGGCGTCCGCATATCCCCTGGATCGGCTGACATACCTGTCAGCGCCGACAGTGCGGAACGGCTGTTGAATTTATAATTATTATAAGTCAAAAGGTAAAATATGTCAAGTAAAAAAACTGTTACATAATATTACAGTATCAATTTATTGTCGTTTGCTGACAGCTGCTGTCGCTTTGCATAAAAAAAGCCCGAAAGCAGCTGTCTCTGCCGCCTCCGGACCTGTATCATTCAAGCTCTGCAATGAATCCCTTTATTATATCCGCGCATTCGTCGGTACGCTGATTGAATATGAAGTGATCTCCCGCAAGATATATCAGCTTGCAGCTGCCCAGCTTCTCGGCATAGGGCTCTATCAGCCGTTCACGGCTTTGGGCGCACTTTCCGAGGAACGCCCTGCATGCAGCTTTCCTGCGCTCTTCGTCGCTGCCCGTGAAGCCGGGTGTCAGCTCCGCGATCTCTTTTTTATTGAGATCTCCGTACTTCTCCACATCTTTCTCGGTGCGGAAGCCGTCTATTGCCGAAATGTATATCTTCGGCACATCGTTCGGGACCATTACGTTCCATGTGTCGTTGAGATTGCGTCCCCAGTTGGCTCTCTCCGAGTCAAGGACGCCCGAGGAAAGCGTAGATATACGCATGATATCGTATGCTCTCTGGTCGTCATCGTTCAGGTACGGCTTCGGCAGCTCCGCAAGGTGAAATGTAAAGTCAAGGATCCCCATATTCGCAAGATAGTATGAAAGCTTCCTGTGCACATTCACGCTCACATCGCTTATAGGGCACACGCAGGTGCCGTCAATTATGACAAGGGCCTCTATCTCGTCAGGATATCTGCTCACCCAGTAGGTGGCGAATACTCCGCCGAGGGAATGTGCCATAAGCATATATGGCTTCTGCACCCCTGCGTTCTCAAGAGCTTTCCGGTAGTCCTCCACCACGCGCTCTGCGGTCATGTCCTTTTTGTCGTAGCTGCCTGCATCATAGCCTGCACGGGACAGGAATATCACCTGCTCCCTGTCACGTAATCTGTCTGCAAAGTCCTTGGCTGAAATGCTTGAGCATGAGCCTATGCCCGACAGGAAAACTATCCTGTGTCTGCCGTTTTCATTGCCTGTTTTCAGCAGGTTAAGAGTGCAGCTCCCTGCGGAAACAGGCGAATAGTAGCCGTTTTCCGTAAGGAAATCCATATTTCTCCGATACACGGCGCGGTGACGGATAAAAACCGCTAAAAGTGCTGTAATAAGCAGGAGGGCAAGTACAAGGAGTACTTTGCCCGCCGCTTTGAGTATTCTTACTCTTGTATTCATTGCATTGTCACCCTGTCCTTAAGCTTTGGGTGTCTGCTGATATTTTATCTTATCTTTGAACCTACGGGTATGCTGTCGTCAACGAATATTACCTTTACTCCGTCGGGGGTATCGGCTGCGCATATCATGCCGTTGCTGTCAACGCCCCTGAGCTTTACGGGCTTGAGGTTCGCGATGAGCTGAAGCTTCTTTCCGATGAGGTCCTCGGGCTGATAGTACTGAGCGATACCTGATACCACCTGTCGTCCGCCCATACCGTCGTCAAGCTGCAAGCAAAGGAGCTTGTCGGACTTCTTCACCTTTTCGCAGGCAACGACCTTGGCAACTCTTATCTCTACCTTTGCAAAGTCGTCGATGGTTATCTCGGGTGCGAGCTGTACAGCTTCTGTTTCTGCGGGAGCTTCGCCCTTTTCCTCTGCGGAGAGCTTTGCCTTTGCAGCCTCCATGTTCTTTGTGAGTATGGCGTTGAGCTCCTCTATTTCCTTGTCCACGTCTATTCTCGGGAAAAGGATCTCGCCCTTATGAACTGTTACGTTCTCGGGAAGTACGCCGAATCTGCTGAGCTTTTCGTACTCCACATCTGCTGCTGTTGCGCCTATCTGCTCCCAAACCTTTGGCATTGTTGTGGGCATGAAGGGTGCGAGAAGCGCCGAGGTTATACGGATAGCTTCAAGGAGATTGTAGAGAACTGCCGCAAGACGTGCCTTCCTTGTATCATCCTTGCCCAGTTTCCACGGTTCTGTCTCGTCAATATACTTGTTAGCGCGGTCAACCACCTTTGATATCTCCTCGAGAGCCTGCTTGAGCTTTGTCTCGTCGATACACTTGTCCACCTCGCCGCAGAGTGCGGAAACCGTTGCCCTGAACTCCTCATCGAGAGCGTCGCTTTCGCGGTCAGCCGGAAGAGTTCCGCCGAAATACTTGTCAGCCATTGCCACGGTACGTGAAACAAGGTTTCCGAAGCCGTTTGCAAGGTCGGAATTGATACGGTTTATCATTATCTCGTTTGAGAAGAGACTGTCTGCTCCGAGAGCCATTTCGCGGAGGATATGATATCTTATGGAGTCGCAGCCGTAACGCTCGCCGAGTACGAAGGGGTCAACTACGTTACCGAGGGATTTCGACATCTTCACGCTCTCGCCGCCCTTGCTCTGCATGGTGATATAGCCGTGTACCGCAAGATGCTTCGGAAGAGGCAGATCGAGAGCCATGAGCATTGCAGGCCATATGATGGCGTGGAAACGCATGATATCCTTTGCTACCATGTGTACGTCTGCAGGCCAGTACTTCTCAAAATCGCTGTGTGCCGAGTTTTTATAGCCGAGAGCGGTGATATAGTTGGAGAGTGCGTCTATCCATACGTATACGACGTGCTTTTCGTCGAAGGATACGGGAACTCCCCATGTGAACGAGGTCCTGGATACGCAGAGGTCCTCGAGACCCGGCTTTATGAAGTTGTTTACCAGCTCTACTGCTCTTGTCTTCGGACGGAGGTAGTCTGTCTCCATGAGGAGCTTTTCGATACGCTCCGCAAAAGGCGACATCTTGAAGAAATATGCCTCCTCTTTTGCGAATTTTACGGGTCTGTGACATTCGGGGCAGCAGCCGTTCTCGTCAAGCTGTGAATCTGTCCAGAAGCTCTCGCAGGGAGTACAGTACTTGCCCGAATATTCGCCCTTGTAGATATATCCTCTGTCGTACAGCTCCTTGAATATCTTCTGTACGGCTTCTACGTGATAGTCGTCTGTGGTGCGGATATATCTGTCGTAGGAAATGTTCATGTATTTCCAGAGGTTCTTGAATTTGCCGACGATAACGTCTACGTACTCCTTGGGAGTTACGCCCTGCTCGGCTGCCTTCTGCTCTATCTTGAGGCCGTGCTCGTCCGTGCCTGTAAGGAACATTACGTCATAACCCTGCATTCGCTTGTAACGGGCAATTGTATCGCAGGCCACTGTGGTGTAGCAGTGTCCGATATGCGGATCGCCCGACGGATAATAAATCGGTGTGGTGATGTAAAAGGGTTTCTTTGACATAAGGATCGCTCCAATCTTAGTGTTTATTTCCCGTTTCCTGATGAAAGAAAGGGTTAACTCATATTATATCACATATAGTTTAAAAATGCAAGTTCGCGGAACAGCTGCGCTCTGTTTGGATTTTCCGGGAAAGCAATAGACAACTGCTGTAAAACGTGATATAATATGTAAAAATACAGCAAAAAGGAGTAATCCATATGAAAAAATCAAGAATGTATGCATTTCTGACTGCAGCAAGCCTTACAGTATGCCTTGCGCCAACAGTATTTGAAGATATCCATGCAAATGCTGTATATTACGCATGGACGGAAGCCGAGGACAGCGACTACATCGACGATATCCGCTACGACTTCTTTTCCGACCATGTTGTTGTCAGTTACTGCGGTGATAAAAGCGGAGATGTGGTTATCCCGTCAGAGATAGAAGGACTTCCCGTTACGGAAATATTTGACGGAGCATTTTATTCGGATAAGATCACTTCTATCGTTCTTCCCGACTCTGTCCATGAGATAAGCGAGAATATGTGTGCGAACTGTATCAACCTGAGATCAATAAAGCTCCCTGCAAATATCACGTACATACCTGAATTTGCATTTGATGGCTGCATATCTCTCGAAAAGATCGACATCCCATCAGAGGTAACACATATCGGCAGATGTGCTTTCTACGGATGTTCCTCACTGAAAGAAGTAAAGCTCCCAGAAAAACTGGAAACTCTTGACAACAGCTGCTTCGCTGACTGCGGCCTTGAATCTATTGATTTTCCAAAGGGGGTTACCGAGATACCGCTCCGCAGCTTTACAGGCAACCGCTTCAAGGAGCTCACTATCCCCGAAAATGTCAAAAAGATAGACGTCTGGGCATTCTTTGAGTGCTATAAACTGGAGAAACTCACCGTGCTCAATCCTCAGTGCGAGATCGATTCCCGTCTTGATTTTGTCTTCGGCGGAGGACACAGAGACGAGAACGGTGATCTTATAGAGGAAAGAGTTCCATGCACCTGCTACGGTTACAAGGGCTCTACCCTTGAAAAATTGGCAAATGAAAGCACAGCCAAAAACGCAGGCTTTAGCTTTGTTGCCCTTGACGAAGAGAAGCCACCCAAGCTCGGCGACCCCACAGGCGACGGTATTATCGACGCTGTTGACGCTTCAAAGGTACTGAAATCATATGCTGTATTCTCGACGGGTACCGAAAGCCCCGCAGAACAGGAGCTTGCGACCTCCGACATAACCAAGGACGGACTTATCGATGCGGTGGATGCTTCAAAGATACTGAAATACTACGCATATACCTCAACTAAAGGTACCAAATCTTTAGAGGAATTCTTTGAAGTGTAAATATTATTATTATGTCCATAAAAGAAACGAAAAATTAACACATTATCTATTGAAATGGTAATATCGCAATGTTATAATATGTATAGAAATATATCTCGGAGAGGAGAATTTCTATGAAACTTGCGAGGTTACTGGGAGCGGCAGTAGCAGCGTATTTTATTGTTTCAGCCAGTTTTCTGCCTCATTTTGCAGCTGCGGACAAGGCAACGGGCGATACCTATCAGCTTGACGGTCTTGACCCCTACGATTCGCCTGTAAAGCCCACACTCTCTTTGAGCAGGATCGAACTTACCATAGACGAAGCAAGAGCAAATCCCGTACAGACTATAGAACTGACCGTTAAAGGCGCAAAGAATAAATATGCTCCTACAGCGCTGCATATCAATTACGATGAAAGACTTACCCTTGTCACTGAGGATGACTTTCTGGCCGAAAGGGGCAAGGCTATAGACAAGCTCGAGGACATACAGTACCCTGCGGGTCCTCACTGTTTCGGACTTGTCACCGCAGGCAGCGGCGATCTCGGCAGGGACGGAGTTATGTGGTCATTCAGCTTCACTCTGCCCGACGATATAAAAGCAGGAGACGAGTTCCCGATCAATATCGAATACAAGCGCCCGGGTCTCACAAACGACCTGTTCACCAATATCTCAAACGATAAAAACGGCAGGCTCATGGAGGCATGGGTATTCACTCACGGTATTCAGCACGGCTTTATCAGGATAAAGGAAAATGTGACTACTTCCTCCGCCATCACTTCGACTACTGCAACTTCCACGACAACAACAACGACTGCTACAACGACTACTACCACATCAAAAAGCAAAACTACAACAACTACCACCACAACCACGACTACAACTGCTCCGCCAACAACGACGACCACCACATCAAGAACCACAGCGGTTTCAACTTCCACCACTGCTGTAAGAAGTACTGCTGTTTCAACTGAAGTCACAAACAGTCCGCCTCCTGTGACCACTACAGAAGCAAAGCCGGTCTATATGCTGGGAGACCCTACCAATAACGGTATTATCGACGCTGTGGACGCTTCATATGTACTGGGAGCCTATGCGCGTTTCTCAACAGGCGAGGGATACCCCGACGCAAAGTGTCTCGCTACCTGCGATGTGAACGGCGACGGTCTCGTTGACGCAGTGGACGCTTCAAAGATACTGGCGTACTATGCATATATCTCGGCCAAAGAGAACATTACCTTTGAAAAATTCCTCTTTTTGAGAAAATAATACAGCCTTTCAAGAAAAAATCGGACCGAAAGATCATTCTTTCGGTCCGGTTTTTATCTTTGTTTCAGAAGTACCTCCGCTATGGCGATATCCTCCGGAGTTGTTATCTTTATATTGGTATAATCCCCTATGGTCATGGCTACCTTGCCGCCGATAGCTTCTACGAGCTGGCAGTCGTCGGTGAAGTCAAGTCCGTGCTCAAGGGCAAAGTCAACTCCCTCAAAATAGAGGCTGCGCTTGAATATCTGCGGAGTCTGTGTGATATAAAGAGAACTTCTCGGCGGGGTATCTACTATAAGTCCTCCGTCTACGGTTTTAATTGTGTCCTTTACAGGTACTCCGAGAGTTGCTCCGCCGAAGATCGAAGCGTCCTTGATGACCTTTTCTATGTGCCCGGGCTTTACGAGAGGACGTGCTCCGTCATGGACTGCAACAAGCTCAGAATCCCTGCTTATCTTCTTTATGCCGTTGATGACGCTCTCCTGACGGGTGGCGCCTCCCGCTGTACAGGCTGCAAGCTTGGTTATGCCTGCGAGCTCCGCTTCCTCCTGTATGGCAGGGATATCGGCTTCACGGGCTACTATTATTATCTCGCTTACGCTTTCGCAGGACTGGAACGCCTGCATGGTCACACCTATGACCTTTCTTTCTCCGAGAGGGAGGAGTATCTTGTTCACGCCGCCCATTCTTGTGGAATTTCCGGCGCAGACTATCACTGCTGATGCTTTCATATCATTTATTCCCTTCTGTTTTATCCTTATCAGGCTCTGTGGGAGCTGTTCTTATGCGTATCACGGGGAGCTTTTCAAGAGTACAGTAATAATTGTACATTCCGTCGGGCGCCGACAGGTCATTCTCTCCGCTTGCAGGAGGCGCAAATATCTTAAGTGTAAGCTCCGTGCCGCCCTGTATTCTGTTATTGTAGAATGCCGGCATAAGGTCTACATATCTTGCTTCAGGCGACTTATAGAACCATGTGCCGCCCAGCTCCAGCATGAGGTTTGAATCGTCATCGAAGAAGAGCTCGCAGAATACGGGAGGAGCTTCAAAGTAAAGCGGTATTGCTATACCCTCTGCATCCTCCGAGCTGCCCCACCTGAGACGCACCGGCAGCTTTTCCTCGCTGCCTACGGTCATGGAGGGGAGGAACCTCTCTTTGTGTATTATCTTCCTGTAGGTCTCCATTACCGGCTGTTCTATGCCTGCGGAGGAGTTGCTGGGGTCCTCTCGTTCAAGTCCGAGTCTGCCCCTGTCCCGGAACTGATAAAAGGTGAAGGCTGTCAGCCAGTCCGCTTTTTCCTGTTCGATGATATCGCAGAAAAGCTTTATCATCTCTGCCTGTTCATAGGGACCCGTTACGTCGCCGTCGGCGTTAAGCTCCGACATTACCATGGGCTTGGATACGCCGCCGTTAAGGTATCTGAAACGCTCGAAGCTCCTGCGCGTCAGCTCGAATATCCTGCGGACGGAGTCCCTCATGTGAGTGGTACCGCCGCTCTCCGCAACATCGAGCGGCCAGCCCCAGTGGAGCGCCATGTATTTGTCTACCGACCATATATCCGTATCCTTTACCGCCTGTGCGAATTCCTTTTCCCTGACCATTTCCTCAGAGTTTATGTCCTCGATGCCTCCGATACAGAGGACAGTCCGCACATTGGGAGCATGCTCCTTTATTATCCTTGCGGCGCGGCAGTAAAAATCAGCGACCTGCTGATAGTCCGCTCTCCTGTTGAACTGGAACCAGTTTCCTGTGGCTTCGTGGTTGATACGCAGAAACAGCCGTCCGAATGTTCTCAGGTCATCGCCTATGGCTGCAAGGTGCCCGTCAGAGACAAACGGGTCTATGGTAAGGGTAAGCGTCACGTCCTGACCGTGTCTGCGGATATCACGCATGAACGTAAAGGGCTCGCCTTCCCTGCTGCCGCCGAGTCCGCCGAGATACGGGAAATAATCGTCGTAGGGGTAATCCCACTGAAAGCTTATCTCCTTGTTCCTGTAATACTCGGATATACGTGCGGGCCACTCCTTGTCACAGGGATAATAGCAGTACATCAGACTGATGCTGCGGTGGGGCCTGCCCAGCTTATGGAGTATATAGTCCTGATCTACATACTCTCCTCTCTCACTCCCGTCGCCGAGATCGACAGCGCAGACCGCCTTTTCCATAGTGAGCCTGAATATCTTATGCATAATGATCCCCTTTCGCGGATATTAAGATCCGATTTCAATAACTGTCTGCCGCCGGAGCTGCAATATATTTATTATAATACACACAGCATGACCTGTCAACAGAAAAAGCACCTGCGGTCTCGTTCCGCAGGTGCCAAACGCATATATCACAAGTCACATAGTGACAATGAAGCATACGCCCTTTCCGGGCTGATTGAGGACGTGTATCTTGAACTTGTGCTTGTCAGCAACTGACTTTGCAATAGCAAGTCCAAGTCCGTAACCGCCTGTTGCGCGATTTCTCGACTCGTCGCTGCGGTAGAAGCGCTCGAATATCTTTTCCGTGTCATTCTCCTTGATACCGTCGCCTGTATTGTACACCGAGAAGAGCTTTCTGTCTCCCGATTTTTTCAGCGTTACCTGAACGGTGCCGCCGTCGTTGGAATACTTCAGTGCGTTGTCGATGAATATTGCAGCCATCTGCTTGATGTGCTTCTCGCTGCCGTTGAGCATGATGTTGTCCTCGATATTCACCTCGAACTTCTTGTTGCTCTCGAATGCGCGGCACTCAAATGGCAGAGCCGTATTTGCAATAGCCTTGCTGAGGTTGAAGTATCTGCGCTCCAGCTCGTTATTGCTGTTTTCAAGCCTTGTGAGGTTGAGAAGATCGTTTACAAGGACGCTCATACGGTCAGTCTGCGACTTGATGTAGTTGAGCCACTTGTTGTCGCCTATCTCTCCCTCAAGCACATCTGCATTGGTAGATATTACAGTAAGAGGAGTTTTCAGCTCGTGGCTGGCGTCGGAAACGAACTGTTTCTGCTTGTCGAAAGCCACCTTGATTGGCTGAATGCTCTTCTTGCTGAGGAAGTAGGCAAGTACGGAAAGTATCACAAGTGCGATAAGTCCTACTATAATGGTAGTGCGCTTGAGCTGCATGAGCATATTCTTCTCATAGCTCTTGTCAGTGAGTATCATTATAGTGCCGTTGGGCTTGCTTGCCTTATAGTACTGATATGAATTGACATAGCCTGATTCATGTCTGTCGTTGATTATTGCGTAGGTGTAGGCCTCTCCCTTTTTGTCAACTATCTCGTCATTGTTTATAGTTCCGAGGTAATTGCCGTTGGTATCAGCCATCATTACAAAGAAGTCGATGGAACCGATGCTCTTCGGGATAGTTTCCACCTTTTTCGAGTTCTGGGCATTGTAGCTGCCCATGCTGCTTGCTGCGGAATTGCCGCTGTCCGCAAGCTGAACTATTCCGTATGTACCGCTGCCGGCTGCTGTCTGCCCGAGAGTATAGCCGTCCCCGGGATCTATGCTGACATCTGATTTGTACTCTTCGGCTGTGTATGAGGTCCCGGATTTTTCCTCTGAGTCCTTCACCTTATTGCCGCCGTAATACTTGGAGTAGTCATCCTCCTTTGACTTCTGCGCATAAGGATTATAAGGGTTCATGGGATTATACGGATTATCCGGTCTCCATATATTGTAGGGACTGTTGGTCCACCAGTCGTTGGTCTTCTGGTCTGCCTGATCGGCTCCGTCGAACCAGGGGGGCATGCCGACGCCGTCCCATACACTGCCGTCCTTGTTTTTCCACTGTGATCCGTCCCAGTACCAGCCCTTGAGGATATCCTCATACTGCTGGTCGCCGTTCTGACCATTCCAGTTCTGACCATTCCAGTTCTGACCGTTCCAGTTATTCCAGTTGTTCCAGTCCTGATTCTGATTTCCGTCGTTCTGTCCGCTCTGAACACTGCCGCCAAATCCGAAGCCGCCTGTGTTCCAGTCCTTTTTGCTCCAGTCCTGACCGTCCTGACTTACCCATTCGTTCTTGCTCCAGTCGTACCAGCCCTGTCCGCCGTTATTCGGCAGAGTAGTGACGGTAGGGTCATAGGGGAAGGTGGGATAAGCAAACCATGTGGAAGGCTCTGTTTCGGGCTCTGCGGGCTGAGTCTCTGGATCGCTCTCGGGCTGTGTCTCAGCGGGCTGAGTGTTCTCGTCTGTGGGTGCGTCAGTGCTTTCGGGAGTCTCCGTAGCCGGAGGAGCTGTGGACGAAGCCGCAGCCGTAGTTCCTGTGGGCGGAGCCGTATTCGCCGGCTCTGCAGGGGTGAACGGAAGCTGCTCCATCTTGCCGTCATTTCGATCGTCCTCACGCTTGTAGATGAATTTTGCCCGTTTGTCGTCGTAATTGATATCTGCGGCGATCTCCTGAAGGACCTCCTTGGACTGTCCCTCCATTACCGCCTCTGTGATGAGATTGATTCCGACAATAAGTGCGAAGAAAACTGCAAGAAGAATACTGACGATCATAGTAAAAAGCTTCATCTGTGCTTTTCTGAACATGCGGTCATGTACTTTTCTGAACATCTGTTATTCCTCCTTTACATTTTTATTCCAGTGAATAGCCTATTCCGCGGGCTGTCTTTATCTGTACAGGCGCGGATATCACTGAGAGCTTCTTTCTCAGGAATGATATGTACACCTCTATATTATTGTACTCAACATCGCTCTCGTAGCCCCATATTTTCTCGATTATCCTTTCCTTCGGAAGTATCTGGCGCGGATTGGAAATGAGAAGCTCCATGATCTGATACTCCTTGAGTGAAAGCTTTACGTCGCTTCCCTTCCACATTACCGAGCAGGTGTTCTTGTTGAGTTCGAGACCGTTGTAGTCCAGTTTCTTTTCGTCGATTATCTCGCCCTTTCTTCTTGTAAGGGCACGTACTCTTGCGAGCAGCTCTCCTGTTACGAAAGGCTTGGTTATGTAGTCGTCGGCTCCGCAGTCGAGACCGTTTATCTTGTCCTCTATCTCGCTTCTTGCGGTAAGGAGCAGCACGGGAGTGTTTATATGCTCCTGTCTCAGCTTCCTCAGTACCTCTATTCCGTTCATGCCCGGAAGCATGATATCGAGTATGATACAGTCATAAACGTCTGTAAGTGCGTTATCGAGTCCGTCGATCCCGTCATACACGGTATCAACGTTGTACATGTTTCTTTTAAGTATCTCAGACAAAGCGTCTGCAAGCTGCATCTCGTCCTCTACAACGAGAAGTCTCATAATAAATACCCCCTTGGAATAATAGCTGCCGAACTGCGGCTGTAAATGCACAGACTGTGCGGAAAAGGCGTCAAAATGAGTACACCATTCCACTCTAATACTATTATACCACATATTCTTGAAATAAGCTTAAAAACTTTAAATGTTCACATTTTTGATTAGGAAAAAATTTAGTTGCATTTTTGTGCATTTCAACAGTTTTATTTTGTACGCCCCTGCAAATGTTGACTATAAGTTAGATTTGTGCTAAAATTGATTTACAGAATAGACATTAAAATTTATTGTTTTACTCATTATATATATTTCGCAATAAGGCTATATAAAATAGTATGTGGCATACTATATTATATATAGATAGGAGGGGCGAAATTATGTTATCACCTTTGGAACGTAAAAAGGCAGGCTTTCCCCTGCTCACATCAAGTGCAGCCGAGCTGAAAAAATACGTGGACGTGTACAGTCTCTATGTTGAAACAGGTTATACACAGGAGCTTTGCGATGCCTACACAGACGCTTTCATCGACAACGTCAAAAAGCCCCTGCCATTTGATATGATACAGCTTTCTTATCTTTATGATAAGATATTTGACAATAAAATGGCATATTTTTACCTTGAAAAGCTTGAGGACAAAAAGCTGAGCGGCGAGGAAAAGTTCGACTACTGCACCGGCATGCTCAGAACTATAAGTAAAATAGGAAACTGGCGTGACGCCGAGGACTTCCGCACGAAAAATATCGGCTTCTTCCAGAAGTACACCTCAAAGGTTTCGAAGCAGAAGCAGGCTGAGATGTATATCGCCCTTGCGCTGGCGGACTGTGCCGCAAAGAACTACAACGCAGGCCTTAAGCTTTTGAAATTCGGCTACAAACCGCAGGGCAGGAACGACGTCACCCTGCTTGAGATATTCATTACCGCTGTATACATCTTCGCAAAGGCAGGCGACCCCGAAGGCCTTGAGGGCGCCGTTAATAATGCGGTAAGCTGTCTGAAGCTGTTCAAAAACCCCGATTTTTCGTGGGAAGAGGATTACTACAAAACACGAATCGAAAATGCCGCAAAAGGTTTGATATGAATCATAAGCTCCGGATCCTTTTCGGAGCTTTTTTGTTCCCGGAATGCTGAGATTTTTAAGTTAAAAAATAATATTATATAAAAATAACGAAAATTTTGCAAAAATTGCTACAGCAAGTCAATTGTTGCTATTTTTAATAATAGTTAATCAAAAAGTGCCCGGCAAAATCTTTGTGCAGTTTTTCACAAATATCATTTTTGTGCTAAATATTTTATCGCCGCTTGAAACCTCGAAATTTTAGGAAATTCTCAATTGCTTTTTTGTTCTGATAAAAAATATAACACTTTTGCGCCTTATTTATAAACGAGATATTAATAAATAAAATTAATACAATTGTTAATAGATTATTAATGTAAAAAAATATATCAAATTTAGCAACATAGTGCTAATTTCAGGCAATATAATCAATTGAACTTCCGCTCCACATGGTCTATAATACAAGTGTTGGAAGAGAATACGCCGAAAAATCGGCTTCTCTGCCACCACATAATAATGTTTAAGATATATTATGTGTCCTGTAACAAAATCGGCAATTATATCCTGTGTTGCTCGATTCGGTTTTTAAACTCCGCCGAATCTCCGATCCAACCATCCAGTTTTAGTATACTTCCGACTACTGACAACTGTTATTAAACATTAATGCCTATAATATGTTTAATCGCCTAAAACAGTTTAATGACGCTTGATACAACAGAGCAGTCGTGACAGCAAAGCAAACGGATATAAGGCACTGCGGAAATTGTGCCCGCCGACATGACATCTGAGTATAGAGGGTGCTCGGTGTCACTCGATAGCGACCTTGATTGGCTTTTGAGAGGGTGTCAATGAAGGTCGTTATTCTTTTGCTTTTTTCGTTCTATACCTAATATAAAAAGGTCTGCCTTCGGGCAGACCTTTTTCCTTTATTTGCCAAGCTTTGTCTTGAGCTTTCTCAGCGTATAGCCTTCGTTTATCTTCATAACGCCTCTGTCTATGGCAAGAGCATAGTCGGGAACGTCCCTTGTTACGGTAGTGCCCGCGGCTGTGTATACAGCCTTGCCCAGCTTTACGGGAGCTATGAGGTTGGTGTTGCAGCCGACGAAGCAGTTATCGCCGATAACACAGCGGCTCTTTGCAATACCGTCGTAGTTTACCGTAACAGTTCCGCAGCCGATGTTGACCCTCTTGCCGATGTCGCTGTCGCCAACGTAGGCAAGATGCGCTATTGCCGTCTTTTCACCGACAGTGGAGTTCTTTATCTCTACAAAGTCGCCAATCCTGGACTCTGACCTGATAAGGCAGTCAGGACGGATATGTACGTAAGGGCCCACCTTTACGCCGGATTCTATGACAGAATCGTATGCCTGTACAGTGTTGAGAGTTACATTGTCCCCTACCTTGCAGTTTTCAACTACGGTATTCGGTCCTATGACGCAGCCGCTGCCGATGGAAGCGTTCCTGCGGAGTATAGTATTGGGGAGTATCTCCGTGCCTGCGCCTATCTCAACGCCGCGCTCGATGATGACCCCGTCCGTGCATGTGAATTCCACACCGTTGGCAAGATGCTTGTCAATAACAGCCATTCTTGCGTAGGTATTGAGTTCAAGGAGATCCTTTCTGTCGTTGGCGCCCTTGATGATATCCGCATTCGCCGACTTGAATGCGCCTGCGTTCTTGCCTTCGGAAATAGCTATGGAAACCGTATCCGTGAGATAATATTCATTCTGGGCGTTATTGTTGGTGAGCTTGCCGAGGAGCTCCACAAGGTCAGCTGTCCTGAACCAGTATGCTCCCGAATTTACTTCCTTTACAGCCTTCTGCTCATCTGTTGCGTCCTTCTGCTCAACTATTCCGCTTATTCCCTTTGCGCTGCGGATTATCCTGCCGTAACCGAACGGATTCTCAAGCTCTGCCGTTATGACCGTAACCGCATTGCCCTGCTCCTCATGAGCAGCAAGGGCATTCTTTATCGTAGCCTCGTCAATGAACGGAGCGTCGCCGCAAAGGACGAGAGTATTGCCGCTCTTGTCATTCTCGAGGAAAGGTATGGCCTGCTGTACCGCATGACCTGTGCCAAGTCTTTCGGCCTGAAGCACCGTTGTGTACTTCTTGCCGAGGTATTCGTCTATCATTTCGCCCTTGAAGCCCTTGACCACGCAGATATCACTGATATCCGCAGACTCGCAGGCTGTTATCACCCAGTGGAGCATAGGCTCTCCCAGTACCCTGAAAAGCGGCTTGGGCATGTCGGCTTTCATACGCTTGCCCTGTCCGCCAGCCAAAATTACTGCTTTATTCATATTCTGCCTCCTTGCTGATGTCAGTTCTTAGGCGCAGCCTGCGCCTCAGATGTAGTCTGTGCCTGTCCCATTGCCAGCAGATCCTCCTCAGACGCGGGGATTATCTTCCAGCCGCCGCCCTCTATCGATACTGTGCACAACGGGTCGGAAAAGGTGCTTACCTGTCCGTCCGCCTCTACATCTATGTTCATATTGAAGCTGTAGCCCTCGTTTATCCTGAATTCCTGCGTGGAGGTGTTCAGACCGATGGCAAACGCCTCAAAAAAACTCTTAGCCTTTGACACAGCTTCCGGACTTAGCTCCTTCCAGCTGTCCGTAGTAAAGCTTTTGAGCTTGCCGCCAACATTGTTCTCCAGCGCCTTGACGAAATCCTCTTTCATCCCCGCTTTTTCCATAGCGTCTATCATTTCGGCAGGATACATGCAGAGTATCATCGTATCCACATCGCCGTTTATGCTGCTTTCCGCAAAATCCCTGATGACCTTTTCAGCCTCCCCGGGAACCGGCATAGTCTGCCCGGCAGTTGTCGCGGTATTTCCGTCCGGCGTGGAGTTTCCCGATTTTTGTCCGCATGATACTGCGCACAGTGCCACGCTGCATGCAGCGAGCAGTGCTGTAAGCTTTTTCATGTTTAACGTTCTCCTTTCATGCGCTCATACACCTATTTTTGCACACTTTAGCCGTAAATGCAAGTCTTTTTTGCAAAAACCGCTCCGCTTTGTTGATTTTTGTACAAATATAGCATTTTTAACGGCTCATTTTTGTCATCGCAAATATGGTAATTTTTTCTTTAATGTGTTATAATAAGTTTAACTCGGATGATGTCCCCGCGGGATAAGCATCCGGTAATGTAAAAAATGGAGGTATACACCAATGGCAAATAAGTATTGTTACCTTTTCTCAGAGGGTAATGCCAACATGAGAGAGCTTCTCGGCGGTAAGGGCGCAAACCTTGCTGAGATGACAAAC
>JAEEGL013672391.1_pt1 | contig 24659 bp, 17 predicted proteins | sample 9134231 | NCBI WGS metagenome assembly JAEEGL01 (sample SAMN16246548, study PRJNA631951) | gut metagenome | biome: gut microbiome; feature: rumen; material: fiber-attached | host: Bos | place: Iran: Karaj | collected 2018-10
CTTATTCTAGAAGTATTGTATTTTTGGATTTAATTCAATATGATTTTTTTAGAGAATTATTATATGATGAGAAATTTATTAATTATTTACTTAATATTATTTTAGAAGATTCTTTTCCTCAAATAAAGAATCAAAATGAAAATAATATTACAAATAAAATGGAAAATATGACAATTAATAAATAATTTTATTTATAAATTTATATTATTTTTAAATTTTAAATTAAATAAAAAAAAATTAAATATATTCAAGTTCTTTTGAAATTTCATATAATGAAAGTTGTCCATTATTTAATTTATTCATTCTTGAATAAATTAATTCAACATATTTTTCTTCATTTTTCTCTAGAATTAAATTATGTTTTTTCATAAAATTAAAAAAAGAAAAAAATGAAATAAAAGGAAATTTATCTAATTTATTTATTCCATTTGAAATTAAATCAATATAAATATCATTAATATTAATCACTCCTAAATTTTTTTTCATTTCATTTAAATTTTTTTCATATTGAATTATTTTGTTAATTAAATTCCCAATATCAATTAAAGTAGATTTATACATAGAATATTCTTTATCAATTATTTCATCTTCATTATTCAAACTATTAAAAGGCATTAAAAGATAAAATAATTTATCATAAGTTAAAGGAACAATTTTTTCAATATGAAGTCTTTTTAAAATTAATTTAATATCTAAATCATCTTTAATATATAGATTTAATTTTATAAAAAGAGATTTTAATAATGAAATAGGTAAAAAAATATCATATATTGTACCAAAATTTTTATTTGGTGATAAATAAAATATTGTTTTTCCAACAGAAAAATCTTTATGATTTTTCAATAATTCAATTTTTGAATTTTCAATTTCAATTTCATTTCTTAATAATTGTCTAATATATATTTTGAAATTATTTAAATATTCTTTTCTTTCATCTATTTTAATTTGTTTTTGTGGAATATTTGTATATTCATATTTTGGAAAATTTAATGTAGTTTTATCGCAAAAAAATTTTTGTAAATCTGAAAATTTAACTTCACCATTTTTATTCATATCTAATCTTCTTAAAATATTCTTCATATCATTTTCACTTAAATTTTTATTCCATTCAAAATTTCTCATAAAATAATCTCTTAAAGTAAATTTATTAATACCAAATGAATTATTATTTGATAATTCTCCATAAATTGAAGTTAAATCATAATCATCTCTCTTTTTAATAAATTCAATTTGCTTATTAATATTTTTATATAAATCAATTTCATATAAGAAAATTTTAATTATTCCATATTCAGTTTCATAATTTAATGATGAATCATCATATAAAATTGTTTCATTATAATTTCTAAAATATTCCAATTCTTTTTCATTTCTATAATAATCTCCTGTAATAATATTATATAAATCGTCATTTGTAAAATATATTTCATTATTTTCTGGAGAAAAATTTTTGGAATTAAATTTCATCATTATAATTATATCATCTAATATTATATTTTCATTTAATTCATCAATTTCATCTCTAATAAAATTATATATATCCATAGGAAAAATTTTTTCTCGATTAAAAATTTTATTAATAACCAAAAACAATTTATTACAATCAATAACATTCTCTTTTAATAATTTATTTCTTTTCTCTCCTTCACAAATACATTTCAACAAATTAAGAATAAGTTTATTACTTTCAAAAGATAATAACATTTTATAAAAAAAATAATTTAAAAAAAAAACCTAAAAAAAAAAACATATATAAATAAAATCAATGACTGAAAAAAACACAGAAAAAATAGAAGAAGACATAACAAGTGTAAGAAGTAGTTTACTAAATGAAGAACTATTAAAACAAAAAAGAAGAAAAGAGTATTTTGCATTATGGATAGGAATTTTAGCTCAATTATTTTTTGCATTAACATCAGTTCAACTAAAAATTTGTCGTGAAGATTATCCATTATATTATACAACAAATAATGTTATTTTTTATAGAAGTATTTCAATATGTTTAGTAGGTTATATTATGACAAAATATAAAAATGAAAGAATAATTCCATTAAAAGAAATAAAATATAAAGGTTGGTTTTTTACAAGAAGTTTAGGTAATTATTTTATTATTTATTTATTTATGGTTGAAATGAGTTATTTTAGAGTATCAACTGCACAATGTTTTTCAGGTTGTCATTCAATATTAGTTTTTTTCTTATCTATAATAGTAATAAATGAACCTTTTTATTTTAGATATTTTTTAGGTATTATTATTTGTATTATCGGAACTGGAATGATTGTAATGAATGAAAGAAATCCAAATGCAAAAGAAAAAGTATATAAAGATAATATTTTTGTTGGTTGTATTATTGCAATTATTCATTTAACTATGTTGTCTTTTTCTAAATTTGCACAAAAAATAATGTCAAAAGAAAAAATGAATGGAGAAGTACAAAATTTTTATATGGGATTATTTAATGGAATTCCTGCTTTAATTGTTATGATTTTTGATAGGAAATTTGGATTTAATTTTAATTATATTATAGCTGGAATGATTAATGGTCTTTTTTTCTCTGGTGCTAATTTTTGTATGGCTGTTACTTTAAGTAATATTTCTATGCAGAAATTTTTACCTGTTACTTATATGTGTAATGTTTTTATTTTTATTTTAGGTTATATTACTTTAGGAGAAAAAGTCTTTTTTACTGATATTATTGGAAGTTTACTTGTCTTAGGTTTTAATTTGTATGATTCTTATATGACTAATTTAGGAAAATAAAATTTTTCAAGTTTTTATATTTATTTAAGTTTGATATAATATATTTTTTTTTGTAAATTTTAAAAAGGAATTTTTTTATTTTTTTTATAATAATTAACTTATTTTTTTTAACAATATTTTATTTCAAAAAAAAGATAAAAAATGAATTATAATTCTACATATAATTCACAAAGAAATAATAAAAATTTATTACTTGAAAGTATTAGTGACTTTAATGTAAATATTAATAATATTGATAATAATAAATATGATACCTTTTTTTTAATTGAATCTAATATCACAATGCCTCAAAATGAATTTTCAAGAAAAATTGAAGATTCAAACAGCGAAAATCATCCTATTACTTCAATAACAAGAACAATTTCAAATCAAACTAATAATAATTATATGGATTCAAATTTAGATTCTGAGAGTTTTAATATATTTAATTCAAATATTTTTACTAATAATTATTCAATAAGAAAATCTTATAATAAAGATTTTGCTTCAATTAATGGGATTCAAAAAATAAAGAAATATATTATTGATAATAAAAAAAATGAAAATATATTTTTTATGGATATATTTAAAAAAAAAATAAATGATACAAATTTAATGATAAAATCACAATTTTATGATTCATTAAAACAATATGTTGCAAATATTAAAAAAGACGAAGCAGATGAACTTTTTGATTGTATTGATTATGAAAAAAAACAAAGAATAAATTATAATTATTTATTAAGTTTCTATATTATAAATCAAAATAATAAAATAATAAATAGAAAAAGTCATTTCAATATTAATAAATTATTTAATGAATATAAAAATGAACAAAAAAAAATTATTTCAATAGAAAATTTTTATAAATGTTTAAAATCAATTGATTTCACAATTTCTAAAAAAGATATTTTAAAAATGTTTAAAATATATTTTAAAGATAAAGATCCAGGACAAATAAAGAATATAAAAAAAAACGATTTTATATTCTTAATATCAAATTATATTTTTCAGAAAATAAATATCCAAAAAGAAGAAAAACAAAAAATAATAAAAGTATTTAAACAAAATGCAAATAATTCAAATGGATTTTTAAATAAAAAACAATTAAAATATATTTTAAATAATAAACTGAATTATAACTTTGATGAAATTGATAAATTATGTGATAGATTATCAGTAGAATATGATGATTTGATAGATTGTGATAGTTTTATTCAATATTTGGATAAATTAAATTTATATGATAATAATAATAATCATTTAATAAATGAACTAGGTTTAAATTTTTATTACAAATTACATATTGAATCAAAAAAAAAGACAATATTTGAAAAATATCAATTTTTAATTCCTTCTTTTTTCAGAGAACAACAAAAAAAATTAAATTTATTACCATCATCAACATTAATTCCAAAAAAAGATTTTAATGGAAGATATTATTATGAAGATATTAAACCAATAAATAATAATAATAATTTTAAAATTTTAAGTCCAATATATCCAAAAATAAATTGTCAAATAGAATTTATAAAATATGCAAGAGGTATTCCAATACCAAATTTAAAATTATTTTTAAATAAAGACCCCGAATTAAAAATATGTCAAAAATTATTAAAAATAGGATTATATGATGTAAAAAAAAAAAAATTTGTAATAAATTCAATATCAATAAAATGTAATAATAATGAAGAATATCCTAATAGATGGATATTTGAAATGGATAGAGTAAATATAAATAATAATATAATTATAAGGTATAATAATAATGATATTGAAAATATTAAAGTATTATTTGAATTTGCAATAATTATTAAAATTAATAATAATAATAATAATTATAATAATATTGAATATGATGAAGTTTCTTGTGGTTGGACTTATATTCCTTTAGAATATTTACAAAATAATAAAACTTATACTTTAGGAATTAAAGGAGGATATATTTATAGACCTCAAGAAATCAATTTAAATGATATTAAAGTTGATAATAAATCTAGTATTTCTTTTCAAATTAAATCATTTCATGATATTAAAGATAAAAATTATATTAATATTAATTTCATTCCTCAAAATATAATTTGTTATAGAGAAGGGATTTATATAATTTCTATTTTTAGAAAAATAATTGCAAAAACAATTTTAAACCAAACAAATAATGATAGAATTTTAAAAGAAAATAATGAAATTATTAATTCTTTTGGTAAAATTTTTGATTGTTTTGATGCTTTTAATTTTTTTATTCAATTTTGGAGAGAAAATATTTTAAATCAAAATATAAATGATGAAAAAATTTTAGAAAAAAATTTTATTCAATTTAATAATAGAATTTTTTCTGCATTATATACAGAAGAATTTAAATATGATACACAAGATCCTACACAATTCCAAATAAATAATAATGTCATAAAATATAGATTAAATTTAATTAGAAGTGCATTAAAATATCATAATAATGATATTAAAAAAAGCCAATCAGAATATAAACCAGTATATGATTGTACAAATTTAAAGCCTTTTTCAATTAATCAAATTTTGGGAAATAAAATAGAAATTGTAAATAAAAAATATCCTATAAATGACATTTATGGATAATTATATTTTTTTTATATTGTAATATTAATCAGAAATCACAAAGTTATTTATCAACAAGGTTAATAATAAATTTAATATATTAAAATTTATATATTAAATAATATTATAAATATTTTAATTTTTAATATTCAGGTGATAATGAAAATCTATCTGGTTTAATTATTTTTCTAAATTTTATTTTAGGTAGTTTAAGAGTTAAACCATAAATTCCTTCATTATTTCCGTCTTTTGAAATTAATTTTAAATATTTTTTTTCAACATTATTAACTCTTCTTATTATATTTTTTTCTTGTTCTTCTATATCTTTCATATAAAAATAATCTGATTTAAAAAGAATTGGATTCTTTATTCTTAAAGAATAAAAACTTCTACCTAATTTTTTTCTTGCATCTTTTGTTAATGTAGGTGAAACAGTATTTAATAATTTTTCCTGATATTTTCTTAAATTAATTTGTTTTTTCTTTTTTTTTAATTTTTTAATGTCCCTCATTACATTTTCATCTTCTTTATAAACATTACTTAAAATTTTATTTATATAATTATTAATAACAATTTTTTTTTTTTGACTTTTTGGTTTAATTTTAATTTGAACTTTTTTATTATTTTTCTTAGGTCTTTTATATAATTGAAATAAATTAAAAATTTTATCTTCTTCAGGAATTAATAAAGGATCCATTGATTCAATAAAATAAAATGTTTTATTTCTTGATGAATTTTTTTTTGGTGAATTTGTTGGAGAATTATTATTTGGTGATGTTAATTTTGCCAAATTACTAAAACTATTAAATGTTATTATTTTTCCTTCACAACTTTTTGTTGTATTATTTATATCTATATTATTATTTTCTATTATTAAGTTTTTAGGAGATTTTACTTTTGAAAATGAACTTCTTATTGAAAATTTTTTTTTTAGACCTTTCTCTTTTTCATTATCAATAATGTTTATATTTGTATTATTTGTTGATAAAATTTTCTTATGTTTTATAATTGATAATGGTTTATTTTCTTTTAAATTTGAATTATTAATACTTGGTTTTTTTTTCATTTCTATTTTATTGTCTTCAATATTTTGACTATGATTAACATTTTTTATAATTTCATTACTCATTTAATTTTATTTTTAAAATCATTTTTATAATATTTGAATTATTATAATTTTTTTAAAACCTTGAAAAAATTAAATCAATAAAAGTTTTTTATATTTACTCAATAATATATAAAAAAAATATTAAATTAAAAAAATATAAAAAATATTATTTATCTCTTTGTGAATCATAAATACTATTACCATGACTATTTTCTAAACTAGTAATAGATGGAGTCAACTTACCAAAATTTGCTTGAATAGCAGTAGATAAAATAGTAGAATTAATATTTCCAATTACCTTATCACCAACACTAATTGGTTCATCGGTTCCAGCATAATTAATAATAATAGATGTTAATTTTGGAATTTTAATTATTAAATTATTATTCAATAATCTTTCTTCTAATACAAAATCAAAAAATAAATCAATAATTTCATCATTTGTTTCAATTCCTAATTCTTCACTAAATATATATCTTAATTCTTCTATTGTAAAATATTTTTTGTGATCTTTGTCACATTTATTAAAGAAACCTGTTATTCCTTCATTATTTTCATTATTTATTATATCAGCAATGATTTTTGATAATACTTTAATTTGATTAATATCTTGTTGAGAAAATTTTCTAAATTTATTTTTATAAACTATATCATTATTAATATTTAATTCACAAAATAGTTCATAAATTGATAAAAAATTACATAATTTAAAATTATTTTTATTATTTTCATCTTCTAAAAATATTATTAATTCATTTAATTTATCACTTGAATTTACTCCAAAAGTTAATAATATTCTTTTAAATGATATTTTTGGAATATAACCATTTTTATCAATGTCATTACTTGCATTAAAATAATTTGCTAAATTATCTATTTTATAATTTGAAGATTTTTCTTTTATTAATTTAAATACTTCAAAATAAGGAAGATATAATTTTAGATAAAATAATTTTTTGGTGTCACCATATTTTGGAATTTTTTTTGTCCATGTATTAAATGGGTCTTTTAATAATAAATTTTGACTTTTTCCTTTTTCAATAAATTCTTCTTCTGTAATATATTTACTTTCTATAAATTTAAACAGGGAAATTTTATTTAATTTCTTTTTTTTTTTATCATCCATTAATTCATTAAATATAAAAATTATTTCATTTATATGAGATATATTATACCCAATTAAATAACAAAATTTAATAAAATCATCTAAATTCATATAATTTTTTTCACCTACAATTTCTATATAATATTTATTTATTTCTATTTGATTTAATAAAATAAATGTTTTAAAATCAATTAAATAATCATTAAAATTTACTTGTGCTTCTCTTAAAATATTTTCTTTTTCTTTTTTATATAAATATATATAGTTTTTAATATTATTAAAAAATTCTTCATATGAAAAACATGTATTTGATTTATCCTTATTATATAAAGAATTAAGAACTAATAATAAATCATTTCTATTTAATTCAATATTTAATTCATTTAAAACTTTCATAAATTCATTACTTGTTAAAAAATTTTTTTCAGTATTTTCTTTAATTAATTCTATAATATTAACAGGATCTATTTTTGAATTTAATAAACTTTTATATAATTGTTTATATATTTTACATAATTTATATTTTTCATGGGAAATTAAAATATTTAATACTTTTTTATTTGAATTTGTTACTCTATCATTTATTATTTCATTATGTCTATATTCAGGATTATTATTTATTTCATCTTCATTAAATTTATTTCTTATATTTGAATTTAAATATTTAGTTGGATTAAAGGGATAAACTTTATTTTTATCATTGTAATATACTTTAAATTGAGGATTATTATTTATCCAAAAACTAGGATATTTTTTTTTTTCTTCTTCTTTTTTTTCTTCTTCTTCTTTTTCTTCTTCTTTTTCTTCTTCTTTTTCTTCTTCTTCTTTTTCTTCTTCTTTTTCTTCTTCTTCTTCTTCTTTTTTTTCTTCTCCTTTTTCTTCTTCTTCTTCTTTTTTTTCTTCTTCTTTTTCTTTTTCTTCTTTTTCTTTTTTTTCTTCTTCATCTTTTTCTTCTTTATATAAATTATCATAATTTAAATTATTAATTTCATTTTCATCTCCACTCATTACAGCTTTAAAAGTTTTAAAATGAACAAATTGTGAATCAAAACTTAAAATAAGAAAAATATAATCAATTTCTAAAAGTTGAAAATTTCCTAAATTATTTCTTTGAATTAATTTTGGAAAGTCATTTTTATTACATTTAATTTCACTATTAAAAGTGTCAATCCAAATATTTCTAATATCAATATTTTTAGAAATAATATTATTTCTAATTTCTTTAATATAAGAATTGTTAATTAAATTAAAAATTTTTTCATCTTTATAATAATCATCATCATTAATTTTTAAAATATTATCAATAAAAATTTTATATTCATAAATTTTTCCTCCTTTATTAGGAATTTCTGTAAAAATTGTATTAATTTCTTCAGTTGATAATACAATAGTATTATCTAATATTTCATTAAATAATTCTTTTGAAATATTTCCTGTAAATAAAGGATCATTTATATAAAATTGTTTTTCAAATTCATTCATCTTTTCTTTTTTGTTTAATATTTCTTTAAATTTAGAATATATATTTTTCATTTTAAATTTAGAAGTTTTACTCAATTCTTCCAACATTCTTTTTTTTTCATTATCTATTTTTTCATGAATTGCATTAATATATGCTGTTACTCCAATACTTTCTTTTAATATATTTTTATTATTTTCTTCTTCTGATTTTTCTAAATTTTTATCATTAATTTCATTATTATTATTTTCTTTTTTTAAATTCTCATTTTCTTCTAAATTATTATTATTATTTTCTAAATTAGATTTATTTATACTTTTACTTAAATAATTATTATTATTATCTTGATTTGATATTTGAGAAGGTTTTAATAAAGTTTTTAAAGTTTGTGCTGGATTTGAAATAAAAGTCTTTAATATTTTTTTATTTTCTTTAAATTCATTAAAATTTTTTTCAATTATTGAAATATCAATATAATTTGGTGTGAATTGATTACGAAATTTTTCCATTATTACCTTAATTTCATCATCATCATTTTCATCATCATAATCTAATTGTGTTAACATTCGAGAAAATTTCCCTAATTGAATTTTATCAGTAAAACTACTTTGTATATCAATTCCTCCAAAAAAAAATTCTGACACTGAAATATTGTTTTCTTCACATTTTTTATTTATTTTATTATAAAATTTATCTAAAATTTCTTTTTCTCTTTCTGGAGTTATATCATCATTATCCATTAAATTCAATTTATAAATATTTAAAAATAAAAAATAAAAATAAAAAGAACTTCATTATCAAATATTAAAATAAATAAAAAACCCAATAAAAAAAATCTTACTTTAAATAATTTTCAAAATCTAAATTTTTACAAACATCATAACCTAATTTTTCATTTGGAGTATAACCAAGAAAACTATGTTTACTACAATCATTATGAGGTAATCCACATAAATAATCAGTTAAATTTTTAACAATTCTACCTTGTGCATAATAATCATGTTCATCATTTATTATTACCCAAGGAACACTATCATGTTTTTTTGTCTTTAATGCCATTTCATGTTGTAATAAATTCCCTTTTTTTGTATCAATACAATCAAAAATTTGATTTGCTATTGTTTTATTTTTATTTACACAATTATAAAATGTTCTATCAAAATTTTGGTAATTTCTAAAAATATTTTTATTAATACAAATTATTAATTCATTATCTTTTAATTCATTTATTATACATGTATGCATTAAATTACCATAACATTCATTTTTTCCATGTTGACATGAAAATTCATATTCTTCTTTTTCTTTGTTATATTTTTCATATGCATTTCCAAATGGAATTAATCTCACATCTGCTAAAGGGTAATTAAATTTAATATATTCGTTATAAGAATTTTTTATGAAACGAATACAGTCATCACATAAACTTTCTATGTATATTTCTATTTTTGGTTCTAATTGTTTTGATATTATTATTGAAATTAAAATTAGAAATATATATTTTTCCATTTTTAAAATTATTTAATAAAAAAAGTGTGAGTAATTGTTTATATTTTTATATATATTATTTAAACTATTAAATATAAATAATATAATATATCACTTATTACACAATTTATAAAGAATTAAAAAATACAATCATCAATATTATTATTCAACTGAATTAATAATTTATTTTTCACTCTTCTTAATAATTCATTATATATTTTTGAAGTGTGATTAATTTTTTTAAGATTATTAATTAATTCTGTTAATAATTTATTTTTATATGTATATAAATTACCTTGAATTTGCTTTATAGTAATATTATTTTCTTTACAAATTTTTTCAATAATTAAATTTGAAGTTTGTTCAGAAAATAATTTATAATTAATTTTAATTTGAAAAATTTTTTGATAAAAAATAACATTTTTATTTAACACTGGGTAATTACTAAAAATTTCTTCAAGATTTCTATTTCTGTCAATATTATAATTATAAATCATATGAAAATTATCTTGAATTAATATATATTTTTTAGATAATTTTAAACATTTAGAAACAATTTTAAAAATTATTTCTAATTTTAAAAAGGGTTTAAATAATCCATGAATAAAAATATTAACATCAGGAATTACTAAAGAAATATTATAATAAAAGCAAATTGATTCATATTTTTTTAAACTATTAGATATAATTTCAGTTTTACAATAATCAATTATTTCTTTCATTTTATTTTTATTTAATCCTAAAGCAATATTAAAATTACAAATTCCATTTAATTGAAAATGATTATCTGAAAAAATATTATTTACTGAGATTTTATTAGAATTATTTTTTTTTGATAAATAACTAAAAGATTTATGTTTATAATTTTCAATATTTATAGAAATTAATTTAATAATTTTTAATACATTAATAATTGGACCTCTTCTACTATGTAATCCAATAAAATGATAAATATTATTATTATCTCTTAAAAAAATTGGAGAACCACTTTGACCTTTATAAGTTGATATTCTATATTTTATAATATTATTCATTTTTTCTGATATTATCGAAAGTAATTTTCCTTTACTTTCTGTCATTACTAAATTATTATTTGGGAAATTGTGATAAAAGTCATTTAATTCATTTGGATAATTGAATAAAATAAAATCAGTATTATATATTTTATCATTTATATTATTTTGAAATATTTTATCTGTATTAAATGATTTGTTTAAATATTCTGATATTAAAATTGTTTCATTATTATTTATATTGATATCATTATCTAAATTATTAAAAATGTTATTTTCGTCCATAGAATCAGATAATTTTTTATTTTTTATATCTTGAATTAATTCAGCAAAAATTTTTCCTTGATTAGAAAAATTTCTTTCAAATTTATATTTCCTCATGACAATAGTACTTTTTTTCCTATTTTTATATTTAATTTTATCGCTATGACTATTTTTATATATTTTAATAGCTTCATTATATTCAGTATATCCAATTATTGAAATTTCATTATTATCATCATATAAATAATCATTATTATTTAATTCATTAATAAAATATTGATAAACCCCATCATTTTCTTTTAAAAAACCATAAAAGTCATTTTGAAAAGCATTAATATTATTAATAACAAATTCTCCAACATCCCAATTAAAAAAAATTAAACCCCAATCATTTAATAATTGTTCTTTTTCCATTTTTAATTTATAATAAGAAATATAATCTTCTGGAATATAACATTTATAACTTAAGATATTATTACATAAATTAAAATCACCATTTGAAATAGGATTAAAAAATATTTTTTTTGCTTTAATTCCTTTATAAATTAAATTATGAGCAACTGTCAAAACAATTCTTGGTCCAATTAAAATTCCAACTCCATATTGATATTTTATTGTATTTGATATTAAAAACTTTGATATTATTCTACCAACTAAACAAAAAGGAAAATTTTTTAAAGTTGAATATGAAATTATTTCATATTTATTCATTAATGATTCTTGTGATATTATTCCTTCAATTGAAAATGATTTTTTTGAATTTTCTGATGAATTACTTAATGTTGAGTTAAAAGAATTATTTAATGAATTTTTGGAAGAGTTTTTTTTAATTTTTGAATTTGGGATTTTTTCATTTGAATTTGTATTTATAATATTATTTTGAGGTTTATCCATTTTATTAATTGGTTTAAATTTTTTAATTTATCTTTTTAATTATATTGTTTTATTTTTTAATTCTATATATATTTATTCAATATGTTAATTTTTGAAAAATTTTAAAATTAAAAATAATAAAATATTTATGGATGATTATTATCTAAAATATTCAAAACCAATTAATCCGTTTACTTATGAAAATGTTATTTTAACTTTAAATAAATGGAATAAAAATATTAGAGAAGAATTAGAAATATTAATTTACTCAGGAAATAATATTAAAAATGATTCATTAAATAAAATAATAGTTAATGATAAGAAAAAACTAAATGAAATACTGGAAAAATTAAAATTACTTACAATTAAAGTTATGGAAAATATAAACGATTTATTAGTAGAAATAAATAATAAAAAAATAAAAAACTTTGAACAAAAATTCTTTTCAAAAACTGAATTAATAAGAGAAAACTATAATAAAATAATTTTAAACAATAATAAATTTATAATATCCAATCCAAATTTGATGAAATTAAAAGAAGAATATTTAAAACTATCTCGTAAAAAATTCAAAAATATTGATAAAAAATATTATAATAATGATTTATTTCAAGATTATGATGATGAAATTAATAATAATAATTTAACTCCTTTCAAAAGTTTATTAAAATCCCAAAATCAAAAAAAACCAACAAATGAACAATTACAAATGAATTATTATTTAAATGATATGGTAAGAACTTTAACAAAAACACAATCAAATAATTTTTCTAAATCATATAATTTTTCAGAAAATGAAAAAGATTCAACATTAAACAATACAATAAATTTTACTAAATCATCTTTGACAAAAACTAAAACAACAAATAATTTTAAATCAGATAGTAAAAAATTTAAAAATAATATAAGAAAAAGAGCAAATTCAACAACATTTAAAAGTGTTAATTCAATATCATCTTTACAATCAAATAATCTAAATAAAATTAAATTAACTCAATTACAAAATGAAAATTCAGAATTAAAAGATGAACTTTCATTTATGAGAAATAAAATAGAACATTTAACAGAATTATATGATAAATTATCAATAAGAATTGATGAGATACAACACGAAAATAATTTATTAAAAATTCACAATCAAAAATTAGTAAATTTTATAAATGAGAATTTAAATAAATAAACAATATATTTGAAATATTTTTTTAATTAAATTAAATAATTTTAATAATATTAATTTTATAGTAATATTATACCAATAATAATTTTTTTTTAACGAATAATTAATGTTCAATAATATCTTTATTTTCATTTTCATTTCCATTTTCATTTTCTTGATCAATATTTTGAAAATCAGTTTTAGTAATTTTTACAATTAAATAACTTTCATAACATTCAATACAATTAATATCATATAAAACAATTTTTCTATAACCTTCTTTCATTAATGAAACAGGAATAACACTTCTTCCAATTAAATCATCATCATAATACAATTTAAAATAAATAAAAGATAAATCTTTATCATAAATATCAAAAACCATATTTTGATCAACTTGAATACTTTCTTGCAATAAATTACCTCCAAATTTCAAATGAAACTTTTTATTTCTTTCCATATCACTTTTACTTCCAATAACAAAACCTTTTAATAACAAATTTTTTTTTCCAAAATCAATCCCTTCTTTTTTTACTAATTTTTGTATATTAACCATACAAAGTAATCTAATAACAATATACATTTTAGGTTTCTCATAATTTTCAATAAATAAACTTTCAGGAAGTAATTTTTTTGGTTTTAAAACATAACCAGAATTTCTATTATTCATAAAAAATATTTTATTTAATAAAGTATAATTATCTTCATTACTTTGAATATTTAAAGCTGCGACTTGAGCACCACAAATCCAAATTTTAACTAAATTATAATTATCAGAAGCAAAAGATTGAGGATATGCTTTCATAAATGAATTTATATTATAATTTATTAATTTTTCTCTTGTTTCAATATTATCTACATATTTTTCTAATTTTGATGATTTTACTGTTACAAATTCCCATGGTTGATAATTTAATTCTTTTATTTCTTTTATTTTAAATTTTGTTCCTAACATTCCTCTTATTTTATCTAAGTCTTCTATTGGTTCTTCTTCTTTTATTTCATCTTCTTCTTCTTCTGAGTTTAAATGTTGTAAATTCATTTTATTTTTTGGTTTTGATTTTAATATCTTTTTTGGATTATTACTTTTTAATTTTCCAAAAAATGATTTAAATGCATTTTTAAATGTATTTACATCTAATTTTATATTTCTTTTATCTTTAAGATATGATGTATTATCTTCATATTTAATTTCACTTCTTGGAATTTTATTTTTATTATCTTTAATAACTCTTTTTCCAGAGCATTTAATAATAAATTTTCTTTTTAACTCATCTAAAGTAGGAAAATAATCAGGAGGATTTTTTTGATCTAAAATATATAAATCAACTAAAATTTCTTTAAATAATTTAGTCATAATAGTTTGATGATGTTTATCTAAATGATTTTCAATAGATAAAATAATAGGATAATCACTATTAACAAACCCAAATTTTTTTAATTGAAGTAAAATATCTTTTAAATGAATTTCCCCACAAAAAGTAAATCCATGAGTAATAATAATATCATCTCCATTTCCATCATAACAATCTAATTCAACTAATCTATATCCTTCTAATACACTAAATCCATACATTTCAGGTGTACTATTTGATTTTAATTGATCTCCTGTTAAATATGTATTATGTGTTGAATTTATAAAATAATCATTTAATGGTCTTTTTTCATTTTGTTGTTTATTCATTTCTATAAAATCTAAAACATTTGTTATGTTTGAATGAAGTAATAAAAAAAATTCATCAAAGGATATTGATAATTTTTCTTTTAGATCTTCTGGTATTTTATTTTCTGAATTGATATTTTCTAATATTTTTAATTGTTCTTTTTTTGGTATTGATTCTTTAAATTGAAGTATTATTTCACATAATTCATTTATTGATATTTTTTCTTTTTGTTTTACTGTGAAAAATTTTAATAAGTTTTCTGGTGAAATTTTTCCAGTATGTACTTCAGGATCATTTGGATCATTATCATATTTTTTAAATAAATTTTCAATATAAGAATCTTTCATGTGTTTTAAAATATATTTTTCAAATTCATTTTCTTCAATATAACCACTATTATTTTTATCTAAATTTGAAAATTCTACTAAAATTTCTCTGTAATCCATTCCTAAATTTAATTCATTGCAAAAATTAGAAAAATCATTTAAATTCCAATATCTATCATAATCTTTATCATAATAATTCCAAATATTATTAATTCTTTTTTTCATTGTTACATCATCAATTAAAATATATTTTTCAAATAATGCAACTATTGATGAAAGAAATAAATATAAATCATTTTCATTTCTAAATAAAAAATCATATGATATTTTATTAAATACAATATGACAAAGTGCTTTATCTAAAATCCAATAATTTGGATTTTTAGGTTTGAATTCATCAATATTTCCATTTTTAGCATCAAATGATATTCCATAAATATCAGTTAATCTAATTGTTTCTATTGTTTCATCTATACTTTGTAAAGTTATTACTTCAGGATCTGGTTCAATTTGGTAAATATAATATACTGAATTTTCTCCATTTTTTATTACATTCGCAGTTATTCCATATATTATTGTATTTAAACCTTCTTCAATATCAATTTCATAATTTCTTTCTATTAAAAAATCTTTAATTGTTGTAATGATATTTAAATATGTTAAATTATATCTTTTTTTTTCTAATGAATCAATTAATCTCAATTTCTCATACTCCATTTATATTATTTTTTTTATAAAAATTTACATAAAAGTTTTATTATATTTTCTAATAAATAATTATATTTTAATGGATAAAAATAATTCAAGTGACCATTTTTATAAATTAAGTATAGCCCCAATGTTAGATATAACAACAAATCATTTTCGTTCATTTATGAGATTATTAACAAAAGAAACTTTATTATATACAGAAATGATTAATGAAGATACAATATTAAATTCAAAACAAAATGTATTAAATTTTAATATAGAACAAAAACCAATTTGTTTACAAATAGGAGGAAATAACCCAGAAAAATTAAATTTATGTTCAATTAAAGCAAAAGATTATAATTATAATGAATTAAATTTTAATTGTGGTTGCCCATCGGGAAAAGTAACAGAAAAAAAATTTGGGGCTTCATTAATGAATGAACCTAATTTAGTAGGTGAATGTGTTAAAGAAATGAATAAAAATATGTTCACTTCTATAAAATGTAGAATTGGATTAAATAAATATGATAAAAATTTTTTAGAAAATTTTATTAATAAAACTAATGAAATTAGTAAAATTAATAAATATATTATTCATTGTAGAATCGCAATTATGGGAATTAATACTATTAAAAATAGAAATATTCCTCCTTTACAATACGAAATTATTGATGAATTAAAAGAAAAATTTCCTAAATTTAATTTTGTTGTTAATGGTGGAATTAAAAATTTAAATGATGTTAAAAATTTTAATAATAAAGGTTTTGGGTGTATGATTGGAAGAGCTGCTTATGATAATCCTTATTTATTTAGATATGCAGATAGTGAAATTTTTAATAAGAAAAATATTGGTTTTAATAGAAAAAAAATTATTTATAAATATTGTGATTATTGTAATAATTTTTTAAATAATTTTAATGGGAAAATTGGAAAAGGTATTATTAATGAATTAATTAAACCACTTACTAATTTATTTTATGGTGAACAAAATAATAGTGAATATAGAAATTTGTTATATAGTATTAATAAAGTTAATGATTTAGATAAAAAAAATTATGATATTTTAAATGAACATTATTATACTGTAATAGAAAAATTCTCAAAAATAAATCCAGAGGCTATGTGTAAATTTTAATTTTTTATATATATTTTATATTTATATAAATAATTATTAATTATTTTTATTTATTTTTGAATTCAGAGCTTAATTCAAAATAGAAATTAATAATTCTGTTAATAAAAAATATAAAAAAAAAAAGGAAAAATAAACTTTAAATTTCCTTTTCATTAATAAAATAATACAAAAATATTTATAAAAAATACACTAACTAATTTAAATGATATTAATAAAATAATAATACAAATTTTTCATTTCCATAAAACCCAACATCAAATTATATATATATTATGATTCTTATTAAAAATAAATTATTGTAATTTATAAATATTTTTTTCCCTTGATACTTTTTTTAACATTTCAAGAATACATAATTTTTTAACCTTATTTGGTTGAAATTTTTCTTGAATTTCAGTATATTCTTCATCTTCATTAGTAGAATTTGATTCATTATTCAAATTTTCAATGGAAATTTCATCAATTAAATTTTCATTTAGTTCCTCTATTTTTTCTAATAAATATTCTTTATTTATATTCTTATTAGAACCTAATATTAAAGGTGATGGTTGAATTTCTGGAATTTTTTTTGGTATTATTGGAGAGTTTAATAAAGGATTTGATTGATTTATGTTTACTGCTCCTTCAAAATTTTTTGTTTTAGACATTATTTTTTTATATTAAAAAAAAAATAAAATCTAATTTGTGTAATAAAAAAATTAATATAATAATAACTTTTTTGAAAATTATTGAAAATAAAAAATGATAAATGAATCATCTCATGAATCTTATGTATTACCAAATCGAAATGAACTTTTTGAAGAATTTAAAGAAAAGGAAAATTCAAATAAAAATAGTTTAAATAATACTATTAATAATAATAATAAAATTGAAAGATGGGATTATTTATATAATTTAAATAAAATTAAACAAGAAAAACTAAAAGAACAAATTGAAGAAAAAAGAAAAAAAGATGAAGAAGATTTAATTAGTGAATGTACTTTTACCCCAAAAATAAATAAAAATACTAATTTTAATAATAGTTTTTCATTGACTAATTATAATTATTCAAGAAATGATATTTATGACAATTTAGATTTTGTTCAAAGAGCTAAAATATGGAATAAAATAAAACAAAATAAAATAAATAATTTATCTAAAACTATCAATAATATAAGAATGAAAGAATGTTATTTTTCACCAGAAATAAATAAGGAAAATTGTTTAAAAAAAATAAAAATAAAAAATAAGACAACTAATTTATTAGAAGACCCTGAATCATATAATCAATATATTAAAAGACTTAAAAAAAAAAGAGATATGATAGAATTACAAAAAAAAATAGAAAATACAACTCCTGGTTCAGGTCTTATTTGGAATAATAACCCTAAAACTTTTAATTTAGAATATGATTATAGAAATCACTTATATACTGATAGAGTTTTACCAAAAAGTAAAAGTAATAAAAATTTAAATAATGATATTATCAACGATAATAATAATGATAATGAAATAAATACTAGAAATTATAGAACTATCGATAGGAATGAATATTATGAAACAATTTATTTAAAAAATTCAAATAATACTTATTTTAATAATTATAATAATAATCAATATTATTATTATAAAAATATTAATAATAAAAATATTGATAATAATATTATTAATAATAATAATATTAATAATAATATTATTCAAAATGAGAATAATATTTTATTTAATAAACCAATTGATTATAATAAAGCAGTTTCAATATTACATAATCAATTATATTCATTTAACCTTTTATCAGAAGAGTATTATTAATAAATATAAAAAATTAATTTAATTTTTTATTTTTTATTAACCATTAAAATATTTTTACATAATTAAAAGTTATATAACAAAATAAAACATATATGATTGTCGCTATGAACTCAGTCAAGTTATGGACTTATTGGGATAATTTTCGGTTTGTTCAAAACAGATTGACGGAGCGACACAAATTTTTATATAATAATAAATAATAAAAGTCAAATATTATTAATTCTACTTTCTTTTTTTTCCAAATTTTTTTGATTAAAAAAATAAATAAATTCAATAAATAAATAATATATATAAGAATTAAAAAATTAATTTCTTATTTATTATTATTATTATTTATTTTTTTTTGTAAATCATCTTTCAAACTCATAAAATGAACTGCAAGTTTATATAAAGATTCACTAATTAATTTATGTTCTTCATTAACTCTAAATTTTTGTTCTTCATAAGATTTTTTATAAAATTCTAAATCTTCACCTTTATCTTTTTCATTTTCTTCTTTTTCTTCTTTTAAATTTTTTATTATTTCATCTTTTTGTAAATTTTGTAATTTTAAATTCTGAATTTCATTCTTTAATCTTATAATTTCTGCATCATTTGAATGATTATTAATTGCATTATAATTATTATTATTTGTATTTCCTACTTTATTATTACTTTTTTTAGCGATTGAATTGCTTGAATTTTCTGTTTTTAATTTTTCATTTTCTTTTTGTAATGTTTTATATTCATTGATTAAATTTATTTTTTCTGTTAACATTTTTTCATTTAAATTTTTATGAGATATTAATTCACTTTTAAATTTATCTATTTCATTTTTATTATTTATTAATGTGTCATGTAATTCATTTTCAATTTTATTTTTCTCTGATTTTAATTTATCATAATCAATTTTTAGTTTTTGAAAGTTTAATTCAACTTTTTGAATCTCTAATTCTGCTTTTTCTTTTTCAATTCCTAATTTTTCATTTTCTATTTTTAATCTTTCTTTTTCTTGAATTAATTCATTATATTCTTTTTCTGAAATTTGTCTCATTTCTTCCTCAGACATTTATTTAATTTAATTTAATTTAATTTCATTATTATTAAAATTTCTAAAATATAATATTTAATATTCATATATTCTAATTAATTAAAATTATAAAATATTTATTATTTTTTAAATTAAATAAAAAAATTAAACGTCATATTAAATTAAATATTTATTAATTATTAATAGAGGGAGAAACTTCAAATTTCCCTTCAACTTCCCTTCCATTTTGTAAAATATTAATATAAAAAAAATGTAATTCTTCAGGAGTATCAATATTTTTAATATTATTAATTTCATTTTCATTACTTACATTTGAATTAATGGATTTAGTAATTTTTTTATTTAAAGAACTTTGAGTAGAAGTAATTTGTTCATTTGAATTAATACTATTAGCATTAATAATTCTATTATTTTTTTGAATTGCACTATTTGGATTTACACTTTGTGATTTTTGATGATTAATTTTTTTGTATATTTGATTATAAATAACTTTAATATTATTAATTGATGAAGTATTTGAATTTGATAAAGGATTATTTAATTGTTCATTAGAAAAAGAATTTGTTGAATAATCTCTATTTTTGATATCAAATTTTGTTGAATTATTAAATTTATATTTTTGAGAATTAAATGAATTCTTAAATAAATTTGATGATGAATTATTACTACTTGAAGAAAATAAATAATCACTATCATCAATTTTATTTCTTTTTCTATAATTTTTTGAATTACTTGAATTTAATTTTTTTAAATAATTCTTAGTTGAATAACTTTGAGTAAATGAAAAACCTGTATTTTTTTTTGTTTGATTTGGACTTTTAATATTTGAAGTAAATTGAGTAAAATTAAATAATTGATTATTTAAAGGTGATATTGGTTTTTTTATATAATTATTTTTATCAATATTATTATTTTTTCTTTGAGTACTTTGAGATGATAAATAATTATTTTGTCTAGTTGAAGAATAACTTTTATAGAAATCTGAAGCAAATTGATTATTTTTATAATTTGAAAGATTTGAAGTATGTTGATAATTATTTCCTAATTGAATATTATTAGCATTATTTGTTTTTATAATTCTTTGAGTTTCTGATAATAAATTATTCATATTTAATTTTGTATGTGTTAATGGTGACATAAATGTTATATTTTTTAACTTTAAATTCTTTTTATTTAATCCTGAACCATATGAGGTCATTAAATTTTTAATTAAACAATTTAAAAAAATTTACAATAATTATTAAAAATAATAATAAGATTTATAATATAAAATTTTTTTATATATTATTTTAATTTAGAAAATGAGACGATATGGAAGACAAAAAGAATCAGAAAATGAAAAAAAAGAAAAAAAAGAAGAAACTTCAAGTTACAATAGAAGAAATAAAAAAAATTCAGAAAATGAAAACGAAAATTTAAATGAAGAAACATCATCACCTTCATCTTATGTAAGAAGAAATAGAAGTAAAAAAGAAGAAAATAATGATGAAATAAATAATATTAATTCAATTGAAGAAAAATCAAGAACTAATAAAAGAAATAGATACAATAGAAATGAAGAAATAGAAAAAGAAAAAATGAAAGATGACAATAAGTCAAAAACATATTCAAGAAGAAATAATAAAATAAACGAAAATAAAAATGAAAATTTAAATAAAAAAGAACTTAAAAATGATAATAATGAAATTAAAAATGAGAATGAAGAAAATAAAAAGGTAGATGAAAAAAAAGAAGTAACTAATAAATATGAACATATGGAAAATAATGATGCAGATAAAATTTTATCTAATAGTTTGAAACAAATTTATTCTCAAATTAAAATTGATAATTTTGAATTTAAAAATAATGTTTTTTATAAAAATGTGCACCATTTAATTAATGGAATGGGTATTTTTGATAAAATGAAAAAAGATTATGTTCCTATTAAAAATACTCAAGAAGTTTTAGATAATGTTATATCAACTGATGATCTTATTGAAAAATATACTGAAAAAGCAAAAAAAATGAAAGATTAAAATTTAATTAAAAATTATTTTAAAATATTATTTTATATTTTATAAAAAAAAATTTTATATTAAAATATTTACATTTAATTTAAAAAAAGTTTATCTTTTTTCTTTTTCATTTTTAATAAATAGTTCAACTTTTCTTTTTTGTAAAGACATATATTGATTAAATATTTCTTGTTGAATTCTTTCTTCATTTTCTTCTATTTTATCATCATTTTCAAATTCCATTTCATTAACATCAGAATAATTTTTTTTATTTGTAAAACTTTCTTTATTTGTTGAAATTTTAGAATTATTTCTCTCTTGTTTGTTTCTTGTTTTTTTTACAATTTTCAATTTATCTTCTATTTCTTTTTCTTTCAACATGTTGATGAATTTTTGTTTACTATGACACAAAAATAATATATCAATAGTTTTTTCTGTCTCAAGTAAAAAATTATTATATGAATTTATAATATTTTCTTCATTATTTAAATCAATATTATTTTCAATATTATTATCATTATTTTGAGTTTGATTAATTGAATTATCTATATTATTATTTATATTTAATGCAGATTCTTCTGAATTTTTTTCAATATTTTTTTCATATAATTTTTTTATATTATTTATTACTTGTTCATATTTTAAAGAAACATTAGAATAAATCTCTTGATTTTCTAAATATTTTCTTAATAAATCTTCATCTTTTTGAATTAAATTAGAAAATAAATTTTTATTGTCTATATCAATAGTTTTAACATCTTTTATTTCTTTATTATTTTCACTTAAATTAATAACTATTGAACTTTTTAATTCATTTAATTTTTTATTTAATTCATTAATTCTCTTTTCAATATCTTGTTTTTCTTTTTCTTTTCTTATAACTTTATTAATTGTGTAATTAAAGTTTTTATCTTTTTGAATAATTTTATCAACTATTAATTTTAAATTTGAAGTTCCAGAATATAATTTAATTTTCCTAAAAACTTCTTCTAATTTAATATTTTCATTTAACTTCATATTCATTTTTTTATTAAGAAAATTATCCAATAAATATAATAAATGAAGAATATGTCTTTTATTAATTTCTTCTTTATCATTATTAGAGTTTTTTGCTTCCTGTGCAATTAGTTTTTGTCTATTATATCTATCATCAGCAGAATTTATAAACATCCATTTATTTTCAATTATTTTTTTATAATATCCTAATTGTAAATTATATTCATTTTGCTTATAATAATTTTTTTTCTTTTGTTCTGATATTTTATTATAAATTTGATTATATTTTTCTCTCATATCATGTTCTTTTAATTTTTCTTGTTGTAATTTAAGTTGTAATTTATTATTTTTTTCCTCATTTTTATTCAATTCTATTGTTTTTCCTTCAATATCAATTTTTAATTTATTAATCATTGAATTATATGTTTTAGTATTAAATAATTCTTCTCTTAATCTTTTTTGATTTTCATTAATTGCTTCTTTAATATTATCAATTATTGAAAATACATCTTCACTTTTTTTCTTTGTTTTCTTATCAATTGAAATAATTGAACTTATTTGTTTTTCAATATTATCTTTTTCTTTTTCAATCTTTCTCCTTTCTAAAATTAAATTATCATATTCACTTTTTAATCCAATTAATACATTTGTTAAATCATCTATTTGTTTTTTTTGTAAAATATTTGTATTTTCATCTACTGATGCTAAAATATATTTTTTTTTATTTGAATCCATATATTTTCCTTCTATTTCACTGAGATTCAAACTAATATTAAATAATTCATTTGACATTATTTATTTATATAAATTTTTAATTTTTAAAGAAAATTCATTAAAATAAAAAAGGAAATATTATAAAAAAAATATTAAATTCTTTAATAAAATAGAACTATAAATTAACAAATTAATTAGTTAAAAAATTATATATATATAACAAAAAAATAAACATAAACAACATTTTATAGAATATAACAATAATTATGATAAACCCAAGAAAAAAAACTCCAAAAATAAAATTGATAAAAAAAATAATAAAAAAAAACTAATTTTTTTCCCCACTGACATTATTAATAATATTCTTCATCATTTTAACAAATTCTTCAAAACTCAAAGAACCATCATGATTAATATCATTTTCATCAAAACATTTTTGTAATTGTTCTTGAGCTTTAACATTAGTTTTATTTTTTTCATTTTGATAAAATAAATTTTTAACTTCTTCAAGTGTAATATTCCCATTACCATCACGATCA
>JAEEGL012291932.1_pt1 | contig 24657 bp, 13 predicted proteins | sample 9134231 | NCBI WGS metagenome assembly JAEEGL01 (sample SAMN16246548, study PRJNA631951) | gut metagenome | biome: gut microbiome; feature: rumen; material: fiber-attached | host: Bos | place: Iran: Karaj | collected 2018-10
GACAGAAAGTAACCAAAGAACGCCGTCGCCGCCGCATCTTCGCTAAAAATCTTCTCACTCCACTAAACTCTCGGGGATGGCGCTCCCCACAAACCCGCGCCGCCAAGCCGAGAGTTTTTAACGTTCCGTTCAAAGATTTTTTATACGCTCATCTGCGAAGGCGAACCATCATCGTTTACTGAAGTTTAATACATAATGTCACTAAAAGAGAATATCTGTTTGCACGACTCCCCGACTGAGCCGAGAGGCGTTTGAAAAATCAACGGAGTGGAGCGTAAAAGGCGTTGGTGCCTTGTAACGATAATCTATATCATACGATAGTGTGGCACTTTAACGCCTTTAGCGGAACGCAGTTGATTTTTAGCCGAGCGGGTCCGTCGGCGGCCTTTCTTTGGGTTCCGTTTCTTTCGCCGCCGAAAGAAATGGAACAGATTGTAAATAATAAATAAAAAAAATAGCTGCCCGTTTGGACAGCTATTTTTTTATTTCAGTTGGAGTATCAGATTACTTCTTGATGAAAGAACCTGATGCAACACCATCTTCAGTTTCGATGATTACTTTGTAAGCACCTTGAGCGAATTTCGAAGCATTGATTTCGATTTCATCGCCTGCAGCTTCTTCTTGAGCTACAACCTTACCTGTAATCGATACAATCTTGATAGATTTCAAATTGTCAGCCGCAACAGTCACTGTATTGGTAACAACTGATGGATATACCTTCGCATCTATTGTCACTACATCGTCAATAGCAAGATCGATACCATCAATCTTTTCACCCATGCCTTCAATAGCTCTATACAATCTATTCTTAGCAGCATCTACAGTTTCCTGAGTTGCAAACTCTTCGTAACGAACTGTTTGGGCATCCATCCAAGCATTCTGGAATTCGTTGTACTTGAGTGGAGTGATTTGGCCTTTAGCCCAACCAATTACAATATCACCGTTTTCAACTTTGTTGTAAACTGAGTAAGCACCCCAAACTTCGTCTTCGATCAATCGAATCAACTCTTCTTTGTTAGCACGGTTCAACGTTACTTTCACTTTAATCATTGTTGTGATACCATCAGCCTGAGCTGTGATTGTGACAGTAGTTTCACCATTCTTAATACCTGTTACAACACCAGATTCGTCAATTGATGCAATATCAGGGTCATTGATGTAGTATGACAAATCGGTGTAAGTCGCATTCGATGGAGTGATAGTTGTCTTTACTTGTTCAGTTTGACCCATTTCGATAGTAATATCTTTAGCAGTCAACTGTTCAACGCTAATCTTATCAACTGAAATGTCGATGAAACCAGCAACTTCTGAACCATCTTTTGCGGTCGCAGTGATTTGAACCATACCAGGAGCTTTACCTAACACAACGCCATTTTGAGAAACAGTTGCAACGGATTCGTCGCTTGAAGACCATTGTACTGATTTGTCAGTAGCAGTTGCATCGCTAACCTGAGCACTCAAGTTGATTGTGTTACCAACAAACATTTGTTGTGTACCAGAAACCTTGATGTTCTTAACAAGTTCTTTCACATTAACTGTGATTGTGCTTGAAATAGCAGGGTTGTCAACAGATTTAACAGTGATAATTGCATTTTGCACACCATTCAAACCAACCACGTCGAACGAACCATCGTTGTTGTCGAGCACCACAACAGATTCTGAAGAAGAAGATACTTCCACTTCTGTTTGAGTAGTGTTTTCAGGAAGCAATGATACGTAGAACAATCCGTGGCTACCACCAGCTTCAAGATTAATTTCGGATTCACCCAAGTTAATGCGTGTAACCTTGATTGTTTTCTGAACCACAGTTACCAAACATTCGTTAGATTCAACTGCCTTGAAATCATCGGCTGTTGCAACAACCACGAATGTAACACCTGGAGTAGCAGCTTCAGTCAAAGTAACTACGCCTTCTTCGCTGATAGATGCAGGAGCGCCTTCAGTCTTAATGCTCCAAGCGTATTTCTTATTATCAGCATTCATCGGCAATACTTTTGCTTCTTCAAATGTGTATGAATCACCTTCTTCAATAGTGATGCTTTCTGGAATTGTGATTGAAGTCACAAACAATGGGTCTGGATTAACCTTAACAGTTTGTGATTTTTTCATTGATGTTTTGCCATCAGTAGAATTTACAGTCACAATCACATTAACGTTACGTGACAAACCACTTCCGTTCACTACATCGGCATTTGGAGTAAGGATACCATTTTCGTCGATTGTAGCATACGCACCAGAAATTGACCAATCAATAGAAGCTACAGTAGCATCTTCTGGACCTACGATAAGGAATTCCTTCATATCAATTGTTTCAGAAGCGAAGATTTCATATTCACCTTCTTCATCGAATGCAACTGATTCAATTGGAACAATCTTATCGCTAATTGTTACCACACATTCGCCTTTCACATCTGAGCCATCGTTTGCAGTAGCAACAATTGTGAATGTGTCGCCTGATTTACCAGTTACAGTTACAACACCTTCAGCAGTGATTTCAGCACCTTCGCCCTCGATAGACCACGTATATGATTTATCAGTAGCTTCGGATACTGTTGGTTTACCCATTGTGTAGGTAGCACCTTCCTGCAATGTCATTGTAGCACCTTCTTTCAATGTAATGCTTGTTACCAATTGAGTCTTAGCAACGATTGTTACATTGATAGTAGCATCTTTTTCAGTACCATCAGCAGTTCTTGCTGTCACCTTGATAGTACCAGTACCATCGTTCAATGTTTCATCAGCAGTTACAACACCCTCACTTGTGATAGTCAAGCCTGATGAAGCAACCCAAGAGTATGTTACTTGAGCGTCAGCTGGTTCGTATGAAACAAGTTCTGCCATATTCTTAGATTGACCACTACCAATTGTAATGGATTCTTCGCTGAATGCAACACTTGTTACAGGGAAGATAACAGTTACCGCACAAGAAGCAGACTGACCTGGAGTGTAGTTCGATGAAACTGTGATAGTAGCTTCACCTACGCTAACAGCAGTAACAACACCGTCAACAACAGTTGCAACTTCTGGAGCAGAAGATTCCCAAGTTACAGCTTGGTTATATTTACCTTCTTTTTCAGTAATGATAGCAACCGAAAGTTTCTGAATCGCATCCTTAGCTTTCAATGTCACAGTTGAAGGAGATACCTGCATATCAGTTACAGGGCTATCGTCGCAGTCAACAATTGTAACAGCTTTTGCAGATGCTTTTGCAGAGCAGCCGTTTGCATCAGTAAATTCGTAGTTTACAGTAAGTATTGTATTCTTAGCGTAGCTACTTGGAACAAACGAAGTAGCTTCCACATCATTAATTGTAAATACACCTGTACCTGTAGATGGAGCTGGTTCAGCTGTAAGTGAAATTGATTCACCGAAACTTGAACAGAATTCTGTTTCTGTAAGAGTAATCTTCGGTGTTGGCAATTCGTTTACAGTCAACGTAGCCTCAGCAGCGGCACTCGCACAATTTTGTTCAGAGCGTTGTTTTACATAATATGTATAGTCACCTGCTTGAGTAACACCAGTTACCTTTTGAGTAGCTTCGTTACCAAGAGCATTGTCGTGGCTATCGTACCATTGCAATGTGCAACCAGCAGCGGCAGTTGCTTTTACAAGGTATTCGTCGTTCTTGCCGTAGCAAGCTTTTGTAGCTTCGACTTCTGGAGCATCAGGAGCTTCGTTGATAGTGTATTCAACACTTACAAAGTCAGAGTAGCAACCATTCAACTCAGTACGAGCGTAGAATGTAGTTGTTGCATCCAAAGCTTCAGGAGCATATTTTACTGTAGCTGCGTCAGTAAGAACTGCCTCAGCATTTTCAGCTGAATACCAGAATGCAGCATCAGTTGAAACCAAGTTGTTGATAGCAGCACCGGCACAACTTGCGTTACCTGTCAATGAAGGAGCAGCTGGAGTTGCTTTTACTGTCAATGTTACAGCTGATTGAACACCTTCGCAGGCATTTGCTTCAGAATATTGAGCAGCAAAGAACTTATATGAACCAGCCGAAGTTATATCCTCAGCTTTTGGTGAGTATTCAGCACCTGTGCCAAGAGATTCACCCTTCGCATTGTACCAGCGGATTTCGCTTGCACCGTCGCCAGTTGCAGTCAATGTAGGAATTGCTTGTCCGAAGCAGATTGCATCAACTTCAGCAATTGCTACAGGTTCAGTCTTACAGTCAGTTACTTTAATTGTAACAACTTCTGCTTCGCTTTCGCAACCTTCCACTGTATTTGTTACATATACCTTAACTTCTTTTTCAGCTTCAGTAGTCATTTCAGGAGTATATGTAGTAGCCTCTACAGCATCGCCGCCTTCGGTAGCATACCATTTAATATCAGCACCTTCAGCCGACAATTCAGGAACATCGGCACCTACTACAATACCATATACTGATTTTTCCAATACAGGAGCAACAGTTTTTACGACATTGATAGTTGCTTCGCCAGCGTTCTTACAGCTGTTTGCGTCAGTTACTGTGTAAGTAACTATCACATCATCTTTGAGACCAGCTGGGTTGAATACACCTGCAGGTGCGTTACCCGACCAAGTACCATTAGATGGAGTAGCTGTCAATGTTTGAGCTTCAGCGTTATCACACATTTTGTTATTGTAGTCGCCGAATTCTACCGTTGGAATATCATAGATAGTTACAGCAACTTCTTTCGAACCTGTACAACCATCTTTCGTAAGTGTATAAGCAACGGTGTGTTCTGTAGCCGTCAATTCGCTTGGATTGATACCATCAGCTTCGGCACCATCCAATGTGAATGAACCACCAGCAGGAACTTGCAATGCTGAGAATAACTGAGCATCATCGTTCTTACAGAATTTCGTCTTCAAACCTTCGATAGTTGGTTGAGGAGTTGTTGTTACTGTAAACACTTCGTTTACAACAACCTCACAAGCGCCAGCAGTGTATGTGTATGTGATTGTTGCAGAACCGTGAGATGGGTCAAACTTACCATCGCTCACATTTGTACCAGACCATTCACCACCATCAACAGAAGCGACAAGCGTGATAGCGTCGTCTGTATTACAGATTTTTTCAGGAACTGTAACTGTTACCTCTGGAGCTGCAGTTACAACGAACTCAGCATCGTCAGTATCACCACATTCTTCAGTACCACGGCTCAACGTGATAGTGTATGTACCAGCACCCTTAACCGATGGGTTGAATGTGCTACCGCTGATTACTTCGGCAGTAACATCTGCGCCACCAAGAGTAGCAGTCCAAGTAGCATTTGTAGAAACTTCTGCTGTAAGGGCAACTTCAGTAGTAGTAGCACAGAATTCCAATTCAGAATTTGTGATAGTAGCTGTTGGTTTTGCCGTAATGTTCATTGAAACTTCCAAACGTTCAGCACTTTCGCAACCATCAGCAACTTTCGCAACATAGTATTTAGTCACACCTACTGCTGATTCAGCCGTTGAAGCAGGAGCAGATGCCAATGCTTCGCCGCCAGTTGCAACTGCGTACCATACAGCAGTAAAGTCTGTTTTTGTGGTAAGCGCTGTTGCTGTACCTTGGCAGATAGTCTGCATTTGGTCAACATCATCGGCTGTAGGAGCTTGAGTTGGACAAGTAACTGTTACCGCAATAGTAGCAGATTTTCCACTCTTTTCGTTTGTAAGAGTTATATTGGTTGCACCAACAGCATCACCAGTGATTTTAAGAGAACCATCAGTGTAAACAGCTGTGGCAACACCTTCTTGAGAATATGAAACTGTTATTGATTTATCGGTAGCATCAGCTGGAGTCACACTAACCAAGATTGTTTTGTTAGCACCTAATGCAACCGACACTTCGTCAACTTCAGGTACAATTGATTCTACTTGTTTAGCACCAATACTGATTGCGATAGTACCTTTTACAGTAGGATCGGCAACACTTGTTGCTGTAATAGTTACTGTACCATCGTCCTCAATTTCTTCTTTCGCAGTTATTTCACCTGTTTCTGTATCCAAGTCTATGTAGTCAGCAAAAATAATATCCATTGACCACGTAACTGCCTTGTTGTCAGCATTGTCAGGAGATACATTTGCCACCAACGTTTGAGTTTCGCCTACAACCATTGAAGCAGATTTACCTTCTTGAGGAGTAACAGTAATTGATTCTGGCAACTGAACAACTTTTAATTGGAACGGATCAGCAGATACAGTACCTGTTTCAGTTGAACCTGAAACCACTACATCAATAGTTTGACCACCTGTACCTTTCACACCAGTAATATCAATGTAGTTTTCTCCTTTTTCTGCATCGTAGCGATATTCAAATGTAGCGTATTCCGATTCTGCAACCGTTAATGTTTTATTAGTTGCATTCGTTGGTTCTTCAAGAACTTTTACAGAAACTATTTCACCTACATTTACAGTAACTGTAGATTCCATAATTTGGAGGCCAGTCAAGAATACTGTACCCTTAGTGACTTCTATATCGAATGGACCAATCAAAGATTCGCCATCACTAATATAGATGTGACCAGCAGCTTCGTCAGGCATATTTGCCACTTCCGACAAATCTAATTCAGCTGCGAAAACGCCATCTATTGTTACAGCAAGGTCAGCAACCGATGCTATAGTAGCCAATTCAACCGCTTTAGTACCAAGAACCAAGTAAGCCGCAGTAAACGGACGGTTTGCAACTACTGTAACAACGTCGCGTGAAGTTGCAGATGAGATTGGTCCATTTGTCTCTGAGCATAAATTATCAATACATTCCGTATAAACATCTTCTATCTTCAGTGTCTTTGGCTTAATAGTAAACTTACAATCTGATATTTCCGAAATATTATCACTTTCATCGACAGCATAGAAAGCAAGTTCGTCACCAACCTCGAACGTAGTCAACAGTCTATCTACAGATATCGTTGAAGACTCTCCTCCTGTACAATATTCACGTACATACGATGCATCTAAAAGTTGATTATACGTTAAGCCTGTTTGATCTGATTTTACTATATAAATAGAGCCTGTTTCATTCATTGTAACAGAAACCGAGCCATCTTCGGTAACATCACCATTGGTACACTCCGTGATTTCAGGAGCGGTAACATCATTAACTTGAATACCAACTTTTGTAGAAAGAGCTCCAGCATCAGGATCATAAGCATACACATAGAAGAATCCATAGCCTATACCATCCAACGATATTGCAGTATTTTGGTCAGCCGTACATTCCACTTTTTTACCAGTACCACTCACAACTGCCTCTTCAAGAGACGAATATTGAGGAAGGACTTCGTTTGGCACCACATATATATAACCATCTGCGGAACTTTTTCCATAGATAGTTGAATTTTCGTCAACACCTACAGTAAGTGTAGTTGCCTCAGCAGGTGTAACAGACAATGTAAGCGCCGTACCTATTGAAATGTAATCGAACTCAATAGTTGTATTTGGCATAATTGGGTCATCACCATCAAGTCCGCCAGCAAGAAGAATTGCAACCTCCTTGATGTTTGTTCTATCAACCTTACCTTTATTATTGGACCATTGATTAAATAACGTTGAGCTTACATCGAATGAAACCTCTTCCCACGATGTTGACGGATTCAATGTTTGCCAACTCATAGCATCACTCGCACGACCATTTACAAAGTCTGTCAAATCAACTCTTGCTAATAACGTGGATGGAACCGTAGATCCCGCTTTAATACGATATTTAAATGAAACTTTTTCACGACCAGTCAAATCCATAACGACCCTTGAAGCATCGGCGCCCGAAGCGCTATATGTTACCACACGAAGAGCATACCATCCAGTTTCTGAATTGTACTTAACAGGCAACAAACTATGTGCGGCATCCTCATCTTTTTTGGGATCTACTGTCATACCATCAACATCACCACCAATATTTAATGTAATATAATCATCAGCATTATCAAAATCGTCTTTCCAACCAGTGGTAACGGTTATACCATACAAATTAGCAAGTTCAATGGTTTCTACTTCACAACCTTGACCAGATACTGATTTTATCTGTTTAGATGATGTGGCTGTTATTGCTGTGCTACTTGAAGCAACAATAGGTTCTTCCATAGTAAATACAAGTACTGAAGCATCACCTGTTTTAGTTGTTACACCAGTTATTACCTGAGGTTCTCCATCAACTTTTATAGATATAGCACTTGGATCAGGAACCTTCATACCTGTAGAAAAGCGGATTTCCACCTGATAGCCATCGTAAGAAACCTTACCATTCTTCATATTAACAGTTGGAGGAGGAGGACAAATACTTAAATCATCCATATAGAATTCTATTCCACCCGCTTTTCCTCCATTTACCTGACCGGTACCATACAACATAATATAATCATATTGATGACCTCCAGCAGGCGTGGTTAATTTTATTTTTACATCAACCCATTCTCCTACAGTCAAACTTGATGAATAAATATATTCAGAACGAGTATTATTGTCCCACCAACCACCAGCTTCACCACTAGCTTCTTGATTAGCAAAACGAATTAAGATATCTTCATCTTTAGGATTCTTTACCAAATAAATTCTACAAGATAATTCAGCATCCTCCGTATTATACGCAGCCATGAAATCATTTAGTTTAGCACCTGTAAGCGCAGTATTATTACGAGCACATCCATCCGCTGTAGTTCCTCCAGTAAAGTGCATACAATAATTGGATGCATCTTCAGGATCTTTATCCGCATTTACATATGTAACGCATGTACCCCATCCAGTCTGCATACCAATATTATCAGTAGTACCATCGTTCAAAATATAGCAATCAACTGCCATATAATAGTTTTGAACAGATGCATTGGTAAACGGTTTAGACTTTTTAGTACCCGTTGAACTTGTGATTGAATTACCAGCAAACGACATAGTTACCACAGATGAACTTGCGCTAACCAATGTTGATTGATCCAATGTCAATACAACAACACTCGCATCCTCGGGATCCAGTGCTATATCGGTAAACGAAGCAGGCGAGCCGCCAATCGTTGCAGAGAATTTACTTATATCCAATGTGCTTTCGTTTATATCCTTACTCCATTGAACACGGATTTCGGTACCATCAACATTCGTGTAACGAGCAAGTGGATATGGCTCCATACTCGTAATAAGATTGGTGACTGGTTGTTTTACAAACGATTCAGCGGATGCATTATCTTTAGATTGCATTGTACCTGCTGTATATGACACATATATATAATGTTCAGAGATTTCATTGTCAAGTGTCAACACAACACGTTTGTCATTTTTTGAGTCAAGAGATGCAGACTCAACAGTGATCACTGTCGTGGCATTTTCAGCCCCTTCAGTATCAGAGGTATAAATCTTCCAGCTATTTTTACCACCAGCAGATTTCAATGATTTACTCATATCAACATACACTTCAGTACCATCACTATTCGTTTCAGCACTTGTAAATACAGGCAACATTTCCCAGAAGTTAGGCATATTACCTGTTATACACAACATAAACAATATCTGCGTTGTATAGGTGTAATACGCACCATAATTATCAGTTGCAGAACCACGTTGCCAACACAAGTTCAGATATGAGGAATATTTATCATCAATCATAGCACCCATTGAAACACCAGCCTGCCATGAAGGGCTAGTTGAAGTTCCCCACGAAGCTAACGAACCACCAAGCCCTGTACCTTCAGTTCCATCCAATTTATAACCATCTTTAATATTCTGTGGGTCAGGATATTTTCCTTTACACCAACTTGTGATTTTGTCGGCAATATCGTAGGCATCCTGGTGGCCATACCATGCATACGCATGCGCCATACGCCAAGGAACACGAAGGGCATCGTAACCAAAAATAGATTCAAATTTTGAATTTATCAAACCTTTCAAATACGAACCATCTGCATAACACCAGTCAGGAACCAAACCTGTTGAACCGTTTCTCGTTTTCTTTATCAAAGAATATGAGTTCTTAATCACGCCCGACCAGTTATGTTTTTGCCATCCTTGTTTTTCCTCAACATCAGCAAACAATTGCAATGCATTCGTAATAAAATAGCAAGGGTTCTTGTAATCGTCGAACATATCACCTGGTTTAAGCAGCAATTGATTCGAGTTCACCTCACCATTCCAAATATTACCAATCAATCTTTTTGCGGCATCCAAATATTTGGAATCACCCCATTGTTTGTATGCCATCAACAATGCTTGTGCGGCATCCAACTCAGCATCGGTAGCACCATTGGCATTACCATTACCAGCAGTTGGATTTCCCGTAAATTTGCTTACCTTCCAGTTCATCACACCATTTCCATTCATATTTTCTTCATAGTATGTCCATAGTTTGTCGAACTCATCTTGTGTGCTATTGGTGGCATTATCCATATACACAAAAATAAGCATACCATAAGCGATACCTTCTGACACTGAGTTGTCACCATTTTCTCCCTGTTGCTCGAATTTAATTCTGGCAGCAGCTTTTCCATGGATAGTACCTTCTTCGTAGTAATTGCCTTTCCATGTAGTGTACAAACTTTGGATGGTATTAGCCACATTACCACCCGTGTAAATAGTACCATACGGATACTGATAATTTTGCGGGAACGGATAGTTTTGCGCCGTGGCAATGCCAATCGCTCCCAAGAGGGTTACACACAGTAACAACAGGTGCTTCCACCAACCTCTTGCCTTTGAAATCTCTGTCTGTTTCATAATTCTATTATTTATAATTACAATCTAATAAGTTTACAAAAATAAAAAGAATTTTTTAAACGACCACTACGTAGCCCCGAAAATTCTTTGTTAATCATAAGACAAGCGAGAAATGAAATACCCTAACCCTATACAATGAATAATTCATAATGTACAATGCACAATTTTTTGAATGCGAAATGCGCAATTTTAGTTAGGAGTTATGGGGGGAATGCACAATTCATAATGCTCAATGCACAATGCGTAATGCTCAATTATGGGATTTAATGCCGTTAGGCATTATCTATTGGTAGATTAACAGCATTCTCTCATCTTTCTTAATGCCGTTAGGTATTAACAATGCTTAATGCGTAATGCACAATGCTCAATTATGGGTTATAGGTTATGGATTATAATAATCCATAACTCTTAACTCATAATCCTTAATTCGTGGATTATACATAATATAATAATGTATAGGGGAATTATGGTACTGAACTATAGTCTTTGTTTGCACGACTTTCCGACTTAGCTGGTTGGCGTCAAAAAAATCAACGTAGTGTAGCGTATAAAAGGCGTTGGTGCCTAAAACGAAGATGCTCACATTACGATAATGTGGCACTTCAACGCCTTTAGCGGAACGCAGTTGATTTTTAGCCAAGCAGGTACGTCGGCGGCCTTTCTTTGGGTTCCGTTTCTTTCGCCGCCGAAAGAAATGGAACAGAAATATACTATTACAACGTTCTTGAAACTTCTTTTTCTTCGAAGGCTTCAATCATATCACCTTCTTGAATGTCGTTGTAGTTGTTGATGCTCAAACCGCATTCAAAGCCTTTGGTCATTTCTTTCACATCGTCTTTTACCTTGCGCAATGATGAAAGTTCGCCTGTGAAAATCACAATACCATCGCGGATTACGCGGACTTTCGATGAACGCATGATTTTTCCATCGGTGACGAAACATCCTGCAACCGTACCAACTTTCGAAATCTTGAACACTTGACGAACTTCGCAGCTTCCAGTAACTTCTTCCTTGATTTCCGGCGAAAGCATACCTGCCATCGCATCTTTCACTTCGTTGATTGCATCGTAGATGATTGAGTACAAACGGATGTCGATACCCATTTTTTCCGCCAATCGGCGCGCATCAGCAGATGGACGCACTTGGAAACCGACGATGATAGCCTTCGATGCAGAAGCCAACAACACATCGGATTCTGAGATTTGTCCCACTGCCTTATGTTTGATAACAATCTGTATTTCTTCAGTTGAAAGTTTCAGCAACGCATCAGACAATGCTTCGATTGAACCGCCAACATCACCTTTCACAATCAAGTTCAATTCCTGAACATTTCCAATCTTAATCTTACGGGCAATGTCTTCAAGAGTTTCTGGTTTCATTGCGCGCAATTCTTGTTCACGCTGCAAACGTTCGCGCTTGCTTGCGATGTCGCGTGCTTCGCGTTCCGAAGCCATCACGTGGATTTTGTCGCCTGCCTGAGGAGCGCCGTCGAGACCAAGAACCATCACTGGCATTGAAGGACCAGCTTCGGTAATTCGTTGTTCACGTTCGTTGAACATAGCCTTGATTTTTCCAGCGTGCATACCAGCCAAAATCACGTCGCCCACGTGGAGCGTTCCCGAACTAATAAGAATATTGGTGCTGTAACCACGACCCTTGTCGAGTTTTGATTCAATAACAGTACCTTGCGCTGGTTTGTTCGGATTAGCCTTCAACTCAAGCATATCGGCTTCGAGCAGAACTTTTTCCATAAGCAAATCAACGTTTTTACCGAATTTTGCAGCAATTTCCTGTGATTGATATTTCCCCCCCCATTCTTCAACCAAATAATTCATATTGGCAAGTTGTTCGCGGACTTTGTCGGGATTTGCACCCGGTTTATCAATTTTATTGATAGCGAAAATAATCGGCACACCAGCGGCAGCGGCGTGGTTGATAGCCTCAACCGTCTGCGGCATCACTTGGTCGTCGGCAGCAACCACAATGATTGCGATGTCGGTAACCTGCGCACCACGGGCACGCATTGCGGTAAACGCTTCGTGACCTGGGGTATCTAGGAATGTGATTTGACGGCCATTTGCAAGTGTAACATTGTAAGCACCAATATGTTGCGTGATACCTCCCGCTTCACCTGCAATCACATTCGATTTGCGGATATAGTCAAGCAACGAAGTTTTACCATGGTCAACGTGTCCCATCACCGTAACAATTGGCGGACGTGGGAGCAAATCCTCTGGTTTGTCTTCAACCTCCTCGATTGATTCCTGCGTGTCGGCGCTCACAAATTGTACTTCGTAGCCAAAGTTCTCCGCAATCATTTGAATTGTGTCAGCTTCGAGGCGTTGGTTCAACGAAACCATCAAACCAATATCGAAACAAGCCTTGATAATATCCATTGCAGGAATGTTCATCATAGCAGAAAGGTCGTTAGCGGAAACCACATCGGTCACTTTCAGGATTTTTTCCTGTTCCTGTTGTTCCAATTCCGCCAATTCCATTTCCTGACGGATTTTTTCCTTCTTGTCACGTGTATGTTTTGAAGTGTTTGTCTTTCGACCCATACTGTCGAGTTTGGTGCGAACATCCTTAATATTACGTTCAACCTCCTCTTCGTTCACTTCTTCATGGAAGAATCCATGTTTTCCGTGTTTATTTTTGCCACCTTTCGCAGCCTTGTCGAATTTGGTGAATTTGCCTTCCTTGTTGAAATCCTCGCGTTCGTCGAAGCTAACTTTTCCGCTCTTGATGCGTTCGCGGTGACCTTTCTTGCTTGGACGGTTGTCAGACGGCTGTGCGTCCAAATCCACACGTCCCACAACTTTTGGTTTGCCCGAAACAGGAATTTCTGTTTTTATGAAATTTTCTTCAGGAGCGACACGTTTCTTTTCCTTTGCGGAAGCCTCGGCTTGTTGCGCCGCAGCCTTTTGCTGGGCCATGATTTTAGCCTGTGCAAGTTGTTTTTCCTTACGTTCCTGTTCTTTTTCCTTACGAGTTTTCTTATCAGGACGTGTTTTTTGGTTCAACGAATCCAAGTCAATTTTTCCAAGCACTTTAACCGCTTCGACTTGTGGCGCTGACACTTTGAAAACCTCTTCCTCCACAGACTCCGGCGCAGCAGGAGTTTCTGGAACTTGTACTTTTTCCTCAACAACCGGTTCCGGCTCAACTACAGGAGCTGGTTCTGTTTCTTTCGGAGCTTTTGGTTTTTCTTCAGCAATTGATTCAGTTTTTTTCTTCTTAACGGGAGTTGTAGGTTTATTCACTTCGGCAAGATTTACTTTTCCTACAACTTTTGGCCGTTCAAGTTCAGGTTTCTTGATTTCGATAACCTCCTCCTTCGGAGCAACAGGTTCTTCATCAACAGGCAACGAAATAGATTCTTTCGCTTTACGGGTTTCGGACAAATCAACTTCCTGAGCTTCTTGTTTTTTCACCGACTCAGGTTGGAATTCCTTTTTAAGCAATTCATACATTTCGTCCGTAATCTTTGCATTGGGGTCACGGTCGATTTTAAAATTGTTCTTTTCGAGGAAATCCACGATAGTGTCCAATCCTAAATTAAATTCTTTTGTTACCTTACTAATTCTTGCCATAATTTATCAATTGCTTTTTTACTTTATTATTTGTCAGAATGAAATTTAATCTTCGAACTCCTCTTTCAAAATGCGCAACACATCGTCGATTGTTTCTTCCTCAAGGTCAGTACGTTTCAACAATTCATCCTTGCTTAGACGCAATACGCTCTTAGCTGTGTCGCAACCAACTTTCTGGAATTCTTTGATTACCCATTCGTCAATTTCGTCAGTGAATTCTTCCAAATCCACATCTTCTTCTTGTTCAACATTATCGCGATATACTTCAATATCGTAGCCCGTCAATTGGATTGCAAGTTTAATGTTTGCACCGCCTTTACCGATTGCCAACGAAACTTGGTCAGGCTGCATAAACACTTCGGCGCGTTTTTTCGCCTCGTCGATATTGATTGACGTGATTTTTGCAGGACTCAACGCACGTTGGATGTACAACTGCGGATTCGACGAATAATTGATTACATCAATATTTTCGTTTTTCAACTCACGGACAATTCCGTGGATACGAGAACCTTTCATACCAACGCAAGCGCCCACTGGGTCGATTCTGTCGTCGTATGATTCCACAGCAACTTTTGCTTTTTCACCTGGAATACGGACGATTTTCTTAATTGTGATCAAACCATCGAAAATTTCAGGAACCTCGAATTCAAACAAACGTTCCAAGAAATATGGCGATGTTCTTGAAATGATTACGAGCGGCGTGCCGTTTTTCATTTCAACGCGGGCAACAACGCCTCTTACCGTGTCGCCTTTACGGAAACGGTCAGATGGAATTTGTTCCGACTTCGGCAAATACAATTCGTTGCGTTCGTCGTCGAGAACAAGGATTTCCTTTTTCCATACGTTGTAAACCTCGCCGGTTACGATTTCACCGATTTGGTCTTTATATTTTTCGTAGATGTTGTTTTTCTCCAAATCCATGATTCTCGAAATCAAGTTTTGACGAATCGACAACACTTCGCGGCGTCCGAAATCCTCTATGCTGATTTTATCGGTAACATCTTCGCCGATTTCAAAATCTTCGTCGATTTTTTGAGCGTCAGAAAGAGAAATCTGACTCAGCGCATCTTTAAAATCCTCGTCGGCAACCACTTCACGGTTGTGCCAAATTTCAAAGTCGCCTTTGTCAACATTTATAATAATGTTAAAACTTTTCTTGATAGCTTCATCATCCTCGATGTTGAACTTACGTTTTAACAAATTACTTAAAACCTCTTCCAGAATTTTCTGCATAGTAGGACGGTTGATGTTCTTGTCAGTCTTGAATTCTGAAAAAGCTTCTGCTAAATTTTGATGTTCTACTTTCATCGCTTTACAATTGTTTTTTTGATACTTAACGTTTAGATTATTTTATTTTTGAACAGAATTACACATTCAGTTTTTTGAATATCGGCGAATGGTATTTCCGTTGTGAATTCCATTTCTTTTTTCTTGTTTTTTGGCGGCACTTTCACCACATCAATGTGTTTCACCGTAACCGATTCGTCGCCCACGGCAAGCAATTCGCCTTGATATTTTCGTGCGGCGGTGGTCACAGTCACCATTTTTCCGATATTCTTCAAATATTGGCGGCGAACTTTGAACGGCTCCGACAAGCTTACCGACGAAACAGTCAGCTCGAAATCCTCAACATTGCGGTCGAGGTTGCTTTCAATGAACTGGCTTAAATTCACGCAGGTGTCAATGTCAACCGACGAATCAGCGTCAATCTCAACCATTATCACATTTGCCGACGAAATTGAGAGCGACACCAAAAACATATCAGTCCCTTCAGTGAATTTCGCTACCAATGATTCTATTTTTTCTTTTGCTATCGCCATTATAAATTACCACAAAAAAAGAGGGGACTTGTTCGTCCCCTCAAATCAAAATTTCACACCGCAAATATAACTAATTTTCGTAAAATCAAACGTTTTTGCAAGTTTTTGTTTATTTTCGGCAACGATTTCTATATATTTTGACAAAATGAAATTGATTAACACACTTATTTGCATCTGTTTGGCATACTGTGGATTTGCCACTGATTATACTATTTCGTTGGCTGTCAACGGATTCGGTGGACAGAGAACATATCTCACAAAAGTTGAAGGCGACCTTGCAATTATCACCGACACGCTCACCGCCGACCGTTACGGTTTGTTCAAAACCACATTTACCGACGACAACGAAACGGGATTCTACAAATTCATTTTTCCACAACTGAACAACGCCGAAGTTCCATTCATATTTAATAAAGAGAATGTTGCAATTTCCACAGAGGCAATCAATCCGAATGCGTACATACAAGTAATGATGTCGAGGGAAAATGACTTATATTACCAGTTCTTGAAGAAAAATGCCATATTCACCAGCCAAGTGGAATTGCTTGAGACCATTTACGACAACTACATTGGCGACGAATTCCGCGGGCAGGCGGAACAGGAATATCTCCGCCTGATTCGGCAATATTCCAGCGACATGGCAAATTTTTACGAACGGGGGAAAGGCACGTTTGCGTGGAAAATCATAAAATCGTCAGCCACACCAGCTCCGCCCATGCTTCTTTCGCAGTCGGAGAAAAATGCCTTTTTGAAAGCCCATTTTTTTGACGATGTTGATTTTGCCGATACATCGCTCATCAACTCCGAAGTGTTTACCGCAGCAGCAATCCATTATCTGTCGGTTTTCACGCAGCAAATCCAGCAATCCAACAAAAACGCCATTTTTATGTCGGCAGTTGACACAATTTTAGACAAGGCGTCGGTGAACGAAACCACCTACGAATTCATTGTGAACTACCTTCTTGGCGGATTCGAGTCGATGGGCGCAAGCGAAATTGTGGCGTACATTTCACAAAAATATCTGGCTGAAAATTCATGCAGCAACAATGAAAAAACGACATTGCAACGGAAGGCTCTCAGCAATACAGAACTTGCCGTGGGCAAACAAGCGCCACTCGACATTCTTTCGGCAATGAACCCGAAAAAAGACATTGATTTTTCTACAGAAAACATAGCGTTGGTATTTTGGGCGACGTGGTGCGGCCACTGCGTTGAGGCGGTGCCACAACTTGTTGAGCACTATGCGGAATTGTCGAAACCAAAATACAAACTCATAACCGTGTCGCTCGACACAACCACCAACGACTGGGAAAATTTCATCAACGAGCATCCAAAGTTCAACAAGTCACGCAATTTGATTGACACCAACGGTTGGGACGGAGAACTTGCCGAGTCGTACTACATCTACGCAACCCCGACTATTTATTTGATTCAGGCGGGGAAAATCGTGGCGAAACCTGTCGAAGTCAATGAATTTTTCAAAACTGTAACTCGGCTGAAATGGGAATAAAAATACTTCGATACACGCCTACAATTCTATGGTTTGCAGGGATTTTAGTGGCAAGTTTTATATCGTCAAGCCACATCAGCCCCAAACTATACTTGTTTCCTCATCAAGACAAAGTAATACATGCGTGTATGTATTTTGGATTAGCCTTTTTATTTCTTTGCAACAGCCGCCATTTCTTTCCACTCACACTCAAATTCATTGGCATTTCAGTCGTGGTAATCTGCATCATCAGCGGCACCATAGAAATTTTGCAACCATTACTCAGCAACCGCTCCAACGATATGTTCGACCTTGTAGCTAACAGCACAGGCGCAATTTTGGCAGGCGGAATTGTGTATGGGGCGAGAAGGAAGTTGGGAAAAGAATTTTAAACATACATTATTATAAACAAAAAACGCAACACTTATTCAGCATTGCGTTTTTCTTTTATAAATCTATAACAATTAGTATTTATAGATATCCGATTTATAAGGACCTTCGATAGGAACGCCAAGATATTCGGACTGTTTCTTGGTAAGTTTCGTGAGTTTCACGCCAAGTTTGTCAAGGTGGAGACGGGCAACTTTCTCGTCGAGTTTCTTTGGCAAGGTGTAAACCTTGGTCTCGTAGTTCTTGTTGTTGGTGAACAACTCAATTTGTGCCAACGTTTGGTTGGTAAACGATGCCGACATTACGAAACTTGGGTGTCCCGTAGCACAACCAAGGTTCAACAAACGACCTTCCGCCAAAATCAACACGCTGTGACCGTCAGGGAACGTCCATTGGTCATATTGCGGTTTGATGTTTTTCTTTTTGATGCCTGGAACTTTAGCCAACTCAGCCATCTGGATTTCGTTGTCGAAGTGACCGATATTGCCCACAATTGCCATATTTTTCATCTTGCTCATGTGTTCGGCAGTGATGATGTCGCAGTCGCCAGTGGTCGTAACATATATGTCACCATATTCCAAAGTGTCTTCAACCGTAAGCACTTGGTAACCTTCCATCGACGCTTGCAAAGCACAGATTGGGTCAATTTCCGTAACAATCACACGTGCGCCTTGTCCGCGGAGCGATTGAGCACAACCTTTACCAACATCACCGTAACCGCAGACAACGGCAACCTTGCCAGCCAACATCACGTCGGTGGCACGCATAATGCCGTCGGTCAACGAGTGGCGGCAACCATACAAGTTGTCGAACTTCGATTTAGTAACCGAGTCGTTCACGTTGATGGCAGGGAATGGAAGAATGCCCTGTTCTGCCATTTGATACAAGCGGTGAACGCCAGTGGTTGTTTCTTCAGAAACGCCTATGATGTTTTTCTTTTTGTTCGTCCAAAATTGCGGATCCTGCTTCATTGTTTCGCGGCACAAGTCAAGAATCACGCCCCATTCTTCGGAATCCGTCTCAGGGTTGAAATCAGGCACTTTGCCAGCTGCTTCGAACTGCGAACCACGAACCACTATGAGCGTAGCGTCGCCGCCGTCATCAAGAATCATTGTCGGGCCAGAGCCGTCAGGCCACGTCAGCGCTTTTTTCGTACATTCCCAATATTCTTTCAGTGTTTCGCCTTTCCAAGCGAAAACGGGTGTACCTTTCGGATTGTCGATTGTGCCGTTTTTGCCAACCACAACAGCCGCGGCGGCGTGGTCCTGCGTAGAGAAAATGTTGCACGAAGCCCAACGCACGTCGGCGCCAAGTTCCACCAATGTTTCAATAAGAATTGCGGTTTGAACCGTCATGTGCAACGAGCCGCTGATTTTTGCACCAGCAAGCGGTTTTTGACCTTTGTATTCCGCACGGAGAGCCATCAGTCCCGGCATTTCTATCTCTGCCAAATCAAGTTCCTTACGTCCCCATTCAGCCAATTTGATGTCTGCTACTTTGTATTCCATAGAGTTAGTTATTTCCAAATAAATTATCGTTCAAAGCAATCAAGGCTTTTTCTTTGTTTTTCGTGTCGATTAGCACCGAAATGTTGTGGTCGCTGCCGCCGTAGCAAATCATTCGTACCGAAATGTCTTTCAACGATTTAAGTACTTCGGTTGCATGACCTTGTTCTTCGGCAATCATATTACCAACAATGCAGATGATAGTCTGGTCCTTGTCGATTTCCACCGTTCCCAATTTTTTGAGTTCGTCGGTAATTTGCGCCAAATAGTCAACCTTGTCAATTGTAAGCGAAAGGGCTACTTCCGATGTGGTAATCAGGTCGATAGGTGTTTTGTATTTTTCGAAAATTTCGAACACGCGGCATAAAAATCCATATGCAAGCAACATTCTTCCTGATTTTATTTTAATGGCTGTCAGACCGTCTTTTGCGGCGATTGCCTTGATTCCCGTACCTGTAACTTTGTTCGAAATTGTGGTTCCCTTTGCGTGTGGTTCCATAGTGTTTTTGAGCAACACAGGAATATTTTTCACTTTTGCAGGAAGCACGGTCGAAGGATGGAGAATTTTAGCACCGAAATATGCCAATTCTGCCGCTTCGTCGAACGACATTTCAGCGATTGGGTGCGTGTTTTTCACAATACGAGGGTCGTTGTTGTGGATACCGTCAATATCAGTCCAAATTTCAACCACGTCGGCGTTGATTGCAGCTCCAATGAGCGATGCGGAATAATCGCTACCGCCACGTTTTAGGTTGTCAACCTCGCCTTTGTCGTTTGTGCAGATAAAACCTTGCGTGATGAACAGCGTAGTGTCAGGATAACGTTGCAGAACTTTTTTCAGTTCACTTTCGATTTTTGTCATCACAGGTTCGCCGTCGCCGTCAACAAACATAAATTCAAGCGAGTTGAGCAGAACCGAAGGAATATTATTTTCTTCGTGATAGAGTTGCACCAAGTTGGTTGACATGATTTCGCCACGAGCGAGAATCATTTTTTCCGCCTGAACGTTGAATGGTTTATGGGCAAACGAGCGTACCACGTCGCATTCACGGGTGATGATTGCCTTCGCCTTTTCGCGGAATGTCTGCGTCTGCAACAAACCTTCAATCACGCCGTCGTATTTCTTTTCCAAAGCCGAAATCATATTCGACGCACCGTCGTCGTTGCCTTTTTTGTAGTAATCCGAAATTTCGACCAAATTGTTGGTAGTTCCCGACATTGCCGAAAGGACAACAATCTGCTTGTTTCCGTCGGTAATCAGTTTGGAAACATTTTTCATTCTTTCAGGCGAACCAACCGAGGTTCCACCGAATTTCAATACTTTCATAGTCATATTTTTAGTGTCGCAAATGTACAAAAATTGCGAAAAGCTCAATAAACAATGATTATTTTTAACAAGGATGTTTTTCGAAATTACTATCTTTGCTCAAATTCTTATAGGTATGATATACTTAACGCCAACGCATTGGAAAGACTATCGTTTGATTGATTCCGGCAATTTCGAAAAATTGGAACAATTCGGTTCCGTTGTAACCCGCCGTCCCGAACCGCAGGCTGTGTGGGACAAATCGCTTTCGGAAGCGGAATGGCAAAAGCGTGCCACAATTGATTTTGTTGCCCGTTCGAGCAACAGCGGCGATTGGATTAAGCATAAAAACATTCCCGATGCATGGAATTTAAAATACGACTACCTAAATTTAACGTGTAACTTAAAATTTACCTCGTTCAAACATGTGGGAATTTTTCCTGAACAAGCGGTGAATTGGGATTACATTTCAGAAATCTGTTCGGCAAATAAGGGTCTGAAAGTGTTGAACTTGTTTGGCTACACGGGAATTGCCTCGGTTGCTGCCCGTGCCGCAGGAGCCGACGTCACACACCTTGATTCGGTGAAACAAGTGGTTTCGTGGACAAAACAAAACATGGAATCGTCGGGACAGGACAACATTCGCTGGATAGTGGAGGATGCCCGCAAATTCGTGGCAAAAGAAGTGAAACGCGGCAATCTTTACAACGGAATTATAATGGATCCACCGGCATTTGGCCGTGGCGCAAACGGCGAAGACTGGAAACTCGAACGCGACCTGAATGCCTTGTTGAAAGATGTGGAGAAAATTCTTGACAAAAACCGCTATTTCTTTATCCTGAACACATATTCTTTGGGATTTTCGGCTTTCATTCTCGAAAATTTGGTAAACGAAATCTTCAAAAATCATACAACACAAAAGGAATTCGGCGAGCTGTATCTTGAAGACGATTTCAAGAAAAAATTGCCACTCGGCGTAATCGCACGGTTTACGAATTTGAAATGAATATTTTAACACTATGAAAGCCTCAAAACTTTTTATTATTGTTTTGGTTCTTTTTCAAGGTCAATTTATAAAGGCTCAATGTGACACTATTACATTGAAAAAAGATGTAATAGCTCGTGTAAATTTGGAATTGAAAAAAAGACCCTCATTATCTTCAGACACACTATATATTGAAACTTGCGTACCAATATACCAACTTAAACATTCTTCTTCTAATGATTCTTTAAAGAATTTTATTGATTTTTCAAATTCACCTAAAAATCAAGCGTTTATTGCTAGGAATTCCGAGAAAATGTATAGCGGATATTTTGTGAAAGATATCGAAGATAAACGTGAATTGTATGATACTACCATATGGTATAATAATCAGAATTTGCCAATAAAAGCGACAAAAGAAGATTTTTATATTGCCGAAGGGTTTAATTTATTTGGAATAACAAATTACGAAAAATTTATAGACTTAATAGAAAACGAGACTGCGTTTTTTATTTATGACGTGAAAGGAATGTGGATATTGAAAGATAATGAACTTATTCATATTCAAGAAAATAACGGAAGTTTTGCTTATTCAAATGGTCAAACCGAATTTGAAAAAATTCTGCAAGAAAATGAATATGATTGTTTTAAATTATTAATAGATGGTTGGCTTCCTTGTGGAAGAGGTGAATTTATAGAGAGCTGGCTTAATTGTGGAAAAGGTGCAGAGATTATTTTTTTTAATCCTAATTTTTCACCTCCGCCCAAAAGAAAAATACGTAAGCAGGAAAAACATATAAATAAGTAGAGGATTTATGTGAAAACTATTCCTCGCTTTCATAATTTACTGATATTTATATAGTTACATTCACTCAATCCAACACATTCTCCCTATTTTGCAACATTTACTGTTAATAAAATGTGAAATGTTTGCGGAATCTAAAAAAATTCCTATTTTTGCCTGCTAAATTTTTAGTATGAGTCGGACGAGGGATACATACACGATTCCATTGCAGTCGCTGAAAGAAGGGGTGTTCGACGAGGTGCTGGAAATTAGCAAAGAGTTCATTGAAGCACAAGAAATGGACGGAGTGTTCGACGCCGACATCCGCGCCACGATTCATTTTGTGAAGCAGAAAAACCTGCACACGCTTTCAATCGCAATGAAAGGAACTGTTTCGGTGGCATGCGACAGATGTTTGGACGTGTTTGCCCTGCCAATCGAAATGAATCAGGATATGATAGTGAAAGTTGGCGAAAAGGACGACGAGCTTGCCGATGCGGAAAACGTGATGGTAATCGCTCCCGACGAGACGGAAATTGGTCTTTCACCGATTCTCTACGAAATGATAATGCTCTCGATTCCATTGAAAAAAGTGCATCCGAACGAAAAAGATTGTAACGCCGATGTGGTTTCGTATTTGAAACAATCGGCAAACAATAAAACAAAACAAGAATCAACGGATCCCAGATGGGATTCATTAAAAAATATGTTTAAAAATTAAAATAATAATAAGATGGCACATCCTAAACGAAAAGTCTCGAAAACAAGAAGAGACAAAAGACGTACACACGACAATGCAGTAATCCCAACATTGAGCAAATGTCCAACAACTGGAACTGTACACCGTCGTCACACTGCTTACGAAGTAGAAGGCAACCTTTACTACAACGGTAAATTACTTATTGAAAAGCAACAAGTTGCCGAATAATAACCAAAACCTCTTTCTATGAGAATCGGTATTGACGGTATGGGTGGCGACTTTGCCCCCGAAAACGTTGTGATGGGTGTTATACAAGCAAGTACTGTCGTTTCGAGCGACAGCACTATTGTTGTGTATGGCGACCAGAAAAAAATCGAGGAAATATTAGAAAGAGAAAAATTCTCGGGTAACAATGTGGAACTTGTCAATGCTCCCTCGGTAATCGGAATGGGAGAACATCCGGCAAAAGCATTCCAACAGAAACAGGACTCAAGCATCACGGTTGGTTTCAAGCATTTATATGCTGGAAAAATTGATGCGTTCGCAAGTGCGGGCAGTACCGGCGCAATGATGGTCGGGGCTGTTTCTGTTATTAAAGTTATCCAAGGAATTATCCGCCCGAGCTTGGTGATGTCGGTGCCGAAACTTGATTCCGACCGCTACACCACACTGCTCGACGTGGGGCTGAATTCGGATTGCAAACCCGACGTGCTTTACCAATACGGTCTTTTGGGCAGTTTGTATGCACAAAACTACTACTCTATCGAAAATCCGCGAGTACGACTGCTCAACATTGGCGCAGAAGAAAAGAAAGGAAATCTGCTTACCCAGGCAACTTACGCATTGATGAAGGAATCAAAGGATTTCAACTTCTGCGGAAACATTGAAGGTCACGAATTGTACAGCGACAAAGCCGATGTGATTGTATGCGACGGTTTTACAGGAAACATTGTGCTGAAACAAGTTGAGGCAATGTACGGCATTTCAAAGAAATTGGGCATTGAACATAAATTCTTCGAATACTTCAACTACGAAAACCACGGCGGAACACCAGTTCTTGGTGTGGAAGCGCCTATCGTAATCGGACACGGCGCATCGTCGGCAAAAGCCATAAAAAATATGGTTCTTCAAACCGAAAAATTGATTTCGTCACAACTTACGGCGAAAATCAAAAAAGCATTTGAGTTGTAACATCAATTCAAATTTATTCTTCTTTGTTTTATTAAACGAAAATCTTTGTTAGCACGAGTTTCCGACTTAGCTGGTTGGCGTGTAAAAAATCAACGGAGTGAAGCGTGAAAAAGGCGTTGGTGCCTTATAACGAGAAACTTTATTATACGATAATGCGGCACTTCAACGCCTTTAGCGGAACGCAGTTGATTTTTAGCCAAGCAGGTACGTCGGCGGCCTTTCTTTGGGTTCCGTTTCTTTCGCC
>JAEEGL014648702.1_pt1 | contig 24657 bp, 27 predicted proteins | sample 9134231 | NCBI WGS metagenome assembly JAEEGL01 (sample SAMN16246548, study PRJNA631951) | gut metagenome | biome: gut microbiome; feature: rumen; material: fiber-attached | host: Bos | place: Iran: Karaj | collected 2018-10
CTACCGATCTTCTCTGCCCTGAGCGTAGCGGTCTGAGCTGCACGGCTGGGAACAGGATTGAAGGTAGCACGGCTACGGAGGTTCTCAAAGTCCTCACCGGGAGTGAAGATGATGTTCACCTCCTTGATGTTGGCAGCACTGAAGCTCACCAGAGAGTCCGCACCCATAGAGGTCAGGCTGATCCAGAAGTTGCCCAGTTCACCAAGTTGAACCTTATTACCATTCAACAGCTGTTCTACGAGGCAGCTCACGGCATCACTGAGGACACCCTTCACAGTACCGCGACTGAACACACCGTTGTGAGTGGCAATGTGGTTGACGAAATCTGCGAACGTCATGTTTTCGCGCATCTGCGCCTTAGCATAAGCCTTTGGCGCGGCAGTCTCATCCATCGGATTCGGCTGCATGTAAACAGAATAGTCAATCATTGTGTTTGTGTTTTGAAAGTTAATAGAAATTTGTTCCAGGATTCAAGTTCCAGGATTCAAGTTCCAAGTATGTCGAAAGCTCAAAAGTTTGAAGACTTGACCATTTACCAGATGGCGCGTGATCTATGTAAAGAGGTATATGCAATCACCCGTGAAGGTGAGTTTCATAATGACACTCGGTTTGTACAACAGATTCATGCTTCATCAGGGTCTGTAATGGATAACATAGCAGAAGGGTATGAGAGAGACGGTAACAAAGAGTTTATCAACTTCTTGTATATCGCCAAAGGCTCATGTGGAGAAGTACGTAGTCAAATCATCCGTGCATCAGATGTCGGTTTCATTGACAGTGATACTGCCACACGTCTCTACAATGCCTGTCTCAATCTCAGTAAAGCAATCAACAAGTTCATCAAGACGCTCCGAGAGAGCGGCCTTGCAGGTCTAAAGTTCCAAGATTGAAGATCCAAGAAGGTGATATCGATTGTTCCAAGATCCAAGATTCAAGATCCAAGATCCAACACGTGAAATCAGAGATGAGTTTCAAGATTCAAGATCCAAGATCCAACACGTGAAATTTGAAACCTGGACCTTGGAACTTGTAACCTGAAATCTGAAACCTGAATCCTGTAACTTGTAACCTGAAACCATAGAAGCCCTTCCCGGGCGCATCACGTCACCTTACTTATACCTATTGTCTCAGTATGTCAAAGATCGTGCGAGCCGAACACAGAGCCAAATTTATTTGAGCTATGTTGAGGCGATGCTGATTTTCGAGATGAAACCTCAAAGATCGTGCGAGCCGAACACAGAGCCAAATTTATTTGAGCTATGTTGAGGCGATGCCGCTTTTCGAGATGAAACCTCAAAGAACGCGTCGAATTAGTTTTGAGAACTAAATCTGCGACAAAAGTACTATAGTAGAGGTAGGGGGTAATAGTAGGAAATTCTGATTATTCTTTCTTTCTAAATTGCGCTTGATACACAGTGGTTTACGATAGAAAATAGAAAGAATATGGTGCTAAAATCATAAGAGATATGGATATCAAAATAGACGGAAATCCCGGTACTGGGAACACTTTTCAGGAAATCATCTTCGAGGGTCCCATCCAGAATGTGAACCCCAATGCCACTACTGTTATCAATTATAACTATGGCAAAGATGTTGATGCCACCAAACAGCCTGCGCAAAAGGAGGATGTCGCTTCTGCGAAGACAAAGTCAAAGAAACAGCAAGAGGAAGTTGAGGACAAGCCTCATATTCGTAAGGAAATCCTGCAGTACGTGGACAAAGTGAGCACGTTAGTCCATCCTGACTATCAGGATAAGTATAAGAAGATGTGGGAAGGCATTTTGGACTTGAATGCCGTGAAGCCTTTCCTTTGTAGGACAGGCAAGCAGAAGAAGACCAATTTCAACCGCACTTTGATTGCCCGCATCCTGCATCACCTCTCACTCCGCCACCTGTTTGCAAAGCCATATAAGCCCAGCGATTTCGCAAGGGCCTTGGAGGGAAAGTACGAAGCCTCTGTTCGTGGTGAACTGGGCAAGTTTCCCTCTGACTACATTAGTTCTGAGATTGACAAATATCTGGAATCCATAGGAATATATACCTCAAAAGCATGAATGCATCTGAGTTAAACCGTAAATTACTTTACTGTGGCCTTAGTGACCTTACGGACTATTTGCGTAACAGCCCGCTCAATCGCTATCTCTATAAGGTATTGCTTCAGGAACTGCCTCACCGTAAGGTGGACATTCCTGTAGTTACGGTTTTCAACGAGATGTATTATCAGTGTGTTCGAGTACGTTATGACGGCAATCCCGGTCAGGACGTGTTCAAGCGCTATCTGGACGAGGAAGCCCGCTGGCTAAACTCCAAACAAGCCTCAGAATTGGTATTCGAAATAGTATGGGTGCTCTTCCAGCTCCGTTCCAACTTGTCTTTCCACGAAGAGTGCTTTTTGGAACAGTTGACCCCAATCATTGAAAAAAACGAGTATAGTGGGTTTTCAAGGCAGTTGTTGTCTGATATGAAGGACGAGGCCATGTGGTTACCCGAAGAGTTTCCGGTTATGCCATGCCCGGTGGAGGAGATACCTTTGCGTCATGATGCTGACATGCCCTCCGTTTCGCGGTTTAAGCAGGCTTTTATGAATATTTTGATGGATGACGAGAATTTCATCGAGATGAGGGCAAACCCCTGGCGATTGGTGACCAATGGCTTTGCGCACTCGTCAATAGAAGAGATCATTAAGCTCTATTCCAATATGGATGACCAGTTAGCCATTTTGAACCGTATCAAACTGGCAATTCCTTTTAAGGAGCTTCCTAAATATGACGAGTTTTTAGACCACTTACAACAGCAAATAAAGTCTGGAATATATAGCTATAGTTATATTGAAGCCAACAAACTTTTGTTCTCTCCAGATGGTTTTGATGTGGATGTTGAGGCTGAACGGTCATTTGCTGCTGGCATACGTCAATCAGAAGAAGAGGAGGAGGAACAAGAAAAACAGTCTTTGTTGGCAAAGGAGGTGGAGTCCTTGAAAAAACAGTTGGAGGAGCAGCGTAATAGTTATGAGAAGAAGATAGAGGCCTTGGAGTCAAATTATCAGCGCGAATTAGAGTCGCTGGTAAAGGAACTGAATGAAAACTATCAAGACAGAGAGAATGACAAAAATGTGGAGGAACCTCCCCAGGAACAAACATTATCGCTTATTAAAATGATTGCTCACGTGAAGGAGCAATTCAGCAAATCCGCTGCTGAAGAGTTTGTGAACATGTTCTATCATATCTCAATGTCTCAGGGTAGTATTGATGAAACCATTGCGACGCTCATTGATGGCATTGTACCCTCCATCATCAAACGAGATTCGCCTCATACTCAGATAAAATTATCCAATCCGCAGCAGGTCAATATCAATCCCCAACGGGTGATAAACCGTGGAACTGGAAAAGACGAGGAAGAGTGTGCCAAATAGTCTCCAAAAATGAACCTATGTTCATGAGGCAAATAACATATGTTCCCACCCCCAATGAACCTATGTTCGTAGGCCAATGAACATAGGTTTCATATAATGGCATAGTAATATTATTATCAAAAACAGATGATAGACACATTAACTCTTCTCAAATAATTAAAGAGTTGAAGTTTAACTCGGAACCTTTAACCATAAGTCTCGCCCAAGCGAAGCCGCGGAGAGGCAGCGAAAAAGAATGTGCTAAACTACATCTTACATCACGATGTATGAGTGAAATCGGAGATTCAATTCAGACGAAGTGTCTAGCATTTGGTGACAGAATCATAAAGCTGAATGACTACTTGCTTGCGCAGGCAGTTGCTGCTCATGAGGAATATAGGAAGTCGAAGTTACAGAAGAAAGGAAAAACATCTTCCTTCTTACATCAGACATCAGACATCAGCATAGCGGCTGTTCCAGTCTATTTGCAGTCTGTCAGCAACTTGTGCAATCAATTATTGAGGTCAGGCACCAGTATCGGTGCAAATAACGCAGAGGCTTGCAATGCAATAAGTAGACAGGATTTCCGATCAAAAAGCTATATCGCTCTGAAAGAGGCTCGTGAAAGCCTATATTGGTTGGAACTTCTGCATAGAAACAACTATCTGACAGATGTCCAATACAATAGTCTCTATTCAGACTGTGAGGAATTAGTTAAAGTATTAACGCATCGATGTAAAAAGTTGGACGGGGTGGAATAACATCAAACATCATCCTTCATCCATCAAACATATTAACGATTGTGAAGAGCTGGTGAAGATTTTGGTAGCACGTTGCAAAAAGTTAGACGCAGAGCTGGCTGGCAAGGAGAAATAACTCAGCCTTCAGCCCTCTTACTTCATCCTTCTTCCATATTCCTTCTTCCATATTCCTTCTTCCATATTCCATCTTCCATATTCCATCTTACTTCTTACATCTGACATCAGACTTCTATATGTTTCCTGTCCCCTGTCTTCCTGTCATCTCTTTGAGTCCTCCGATCACTCCTATATAAACAAAATAACAAACAAAACAAACAAAATCAAATGGAATGGTATGAGATAGTTCCACAATGGGTAACAGCAATCGGTACAATATTGGCTGTTGTTGTTGCTTTATTCCAAAAACTTTTCAAGGATTGGTATAATCGACCTATAATAGAGATAACATGTAAGGACAACAATCAATGTAAAGTTGAGATCAATTCTGGGACAGAGAGTTCTGATTCGAGCAGTGAGATACGAATTCGAGTAAAACTTGAGAATAAAGGTAATTATATTGCGAACCATGCAGCAATGTTTGTTGACACTATATATAAGAAAAGGGAAAAAGAAGAAACATATGTCAAGAATGAATTTACTCCCAAGCAGATAAAAGACTTCCGTAATACCAAGCCCTCTTCAATAGCACCTCATCTTCAATATTATTTTGATGTAGCATCTGTTCACCAATATGACAGTATGGCAACGGAAGATCAACATGGTAAACAAAAGCAGTTCTATAAATTGTATTTACTTGGCGAAGGAGATAATATAGAATTAGGCAAAGGGTCATTTATTATACCACTTAAGTTTTATTCATCAAGAATTAGTGTAAAGATAGCATATCTAAAACTTTTCTGGGACAGCGATAATTACACCACAAATAAACAAAATTTTGATTTTGGGATAATCACAGAAAATGAATTTAAAAAAATAAAAATTGTAGAATAATTATGCTAGTACTAATTACATATGATTTAAAGTCGCCGGATAAGGATTATGCACCTCTGTATGATTCAATAAAGAATAGTGGTAGTAAATGGTGGCACTATTTGGAATCTGTGTGGCTCGTCCATACAGACTTGTCTGCTAACGAATGTTTTGAAAGACTGAGAGAAAACTTAGATACAGGCGATCGTTGCTTAGTCGTTGATATCACAAATTGTCAAAGACAAGGATGGCTGCCATCGAAAGCTTGGGATTGGATAAAAACCAATAATTTTTAATTACACATATTTTATGGTTTCGCCCGAATGTTCCAATACAATAGCAGCCTTCCACACTTTTCTTTTTTCAGAGCCGTGATGGGGTAGAAAATCATCTGTCCGTTCAGTATGTTCGAACCCGATATTCAGGCAAATGCCGAGACCCTTACAAAAACGGACATCCAGCTGAATTATCTAAGCGGCAAAGCCGCAAAAACCAACGAATAAAATAATAAAATTAACTGTTTTTATATGTTGTTAATGCAAGCCCAACCAACTGACACTACTTCTCAAGCTCTAAAGGTGGTGTCTGATGTGACGGAATCAAGTGGCATGTGGGATTCGTTAGTTATTCCAGTTGCAATACTTGTATTCTTTTCATTGATAAAGTATGTTTCTGGGAGATTGATGAATAAGAGTATATGGTTTGATTTCGCTGCAGAAACAGCTATTGATATACTTACTGTTTTTGTCGCATTTATCATTGGCAGGTACTTTTTAATAACAACAAGCCAAGATGTTCTAATCTCAAGCACTGGAAAGATAGCCATCATAGGTGTGGTTGCTATTATCCTTTCTCTTATCAGAGTCGGAGTGAATAATTATATGCTTAGGTCAAAACCTGCGCTTTTAAAAGCTGGCGGATTGCTCTTTTTGGAATATTTTCTCAGCGTGAGTTGCTTAATAATGATTTTTAAATTCTAGAGTGTTATGTTGAGTTTCGAGAATTCAGTTATTATAGCAGTTACTGTCCTATCAACAATAGCAGTATTTTTTTCAGTAGTAGCATTGTTACAGACACGTAGGAAGAATAAAGAGTTTCAAGTCAAGATTGGAGATCTGATTTCTCCTCAGCGTGAATATGTAGAAAACATAGTATATAATTCGAGTAAACCTCTAACGGAAGATGTGGGTTTCTTGGCAGAAACGAATCATATTCTTTTTGACTCTTCAACGGGTAAAGATATGATTATAAGAAACAAGCTACCTGATTTTTCTTTCTTTGATAATATGGGCATCAATCTTCACAATGTAAAGATAGATGAAAAGATGGCAATGTGTCTAATGCCATTCAACCGTAGATACGACAAAACTAAAGCCATAATAGCTGAGGCTTGTTCAATAGCGGGTTATAATTTCAAAAGGAGCGATGATGAATTGCTGGCAGACAATACTGATCTTAGGAAAACAATCGTTAGGATGATATTGGAAGCACAGGTGGTCATTGCAGTTCTTGATGGAAGAAATCCAAATGTTTTTTATGAGATAGGCATTGCCCATAGTATGGGGAAACTCGTATTAATGGTCGTTAATCTTAGTCGTGAAGAAAACCAATGGCAAGAGGTTGATCTTTTGTCCAATAGGTTAATTACATATAATAATCCGAGCGAATTGAAGAAAAAGCTGGTTAAAACGCTAGAAGCTATCCATTATGATGACCGAAGAGAAGAAAAGACAGATAGTTAAAGCACTGTCTCAAAGAGTAAGTAGTATAGTTTGCCCTATTTGCCATCAATCCAAATACTCATTTATTGACGGATACACGATAGATCCTGTTCAGGATGACTATAAAGCAGTTCAATTGGGAGGCAAAATCATTCCTTCAATTATGCTGGTTTGCAATAATTGTGGTCATATAGATAGGTTCTCTTTGGGCGTTCTTGGATTAATGGATAAAGAAGCCCCAACCCTCAAAAAATAGATTATAAAATGTACGGCCTCCGCTCTTACGCGCAGTTGGAGCCACGATATAGGCTGTAAGGTCTTCCGCACAGCCCAATCTACATACAAAGGAATTATTCAGATTATAGAAAGGTTTTAATATGCCTGATAACTCTTTATCAAATAAACGAATCGCTAAGAATACCATCTTCCTTTATGTTAGGATGATTATTGTTTTATTGGTCTCGTTGTATACTACTCGAGTGGTGTTAAATGTACTCGGAGTGGTGGATTATGGAATCTATAATGTTGTTGCAGGTTTTGTCTCCATGTTTGCATTTTTAAACAGTGCTATGAACAATACAACTCAACGTTACTATAATTATGCAAAAGGAATTGAAACAATTGATTCATTAAACGAAGTTTATAACACTTCTTTATTGATTCAAGCTATTTTAGCTATAATTATAATTGTGATTTTGGAATCATTTGGTATTTGGTATATTAATAATAAAATGGTGATGCCTACAGAAAAAATAATTGAAGCTAATTGGGTCTTTCAGTTTTCTGTCATTTCACTTATCTTATTAATTATGCAGATTCCTTATAGTGCTGCAATTATTTCTCATGAGAAGATGGATTATTATGCAATTGTAAGTATTATTGATGCAGGGCTTAAATTGGGAATAGCTATTGCTCTTCCATATATAGGTACTTATAAATTGATTATTTATGGTGCTTTGTTGTTAACCATATCTATTAGCAATTTTATTTTGTATTATATTTATTCAAAGCATCAATTCAAGGAGATAACGCTAAGGCTTAGAGTAAATAAAAAAAGATTTAAAGAAATGTTGTCCTTTTCAGGATGGAATATGTTTGGTTCTCTTGCCTATACATTACAAGGACAAGGACTTAATGTGTTGATGAATGCGTTTTTTGGTCCTGTTGTCAATGCTGCTCGTGGAATTGCATTCCAAATAGAAGGTTCATTAAATGGTTTTGCCGCTAATATAACGACTGCATTTCGTCCGCAATTGGTTGAAAGCTATGCAATTAATAACCTGCAAAGAACACAAAACATGATGTTTAAAATGTCTAAGTATTGTTATGTTATGCTATATGTTTTGGCTGTTCCAATAGCAATAGAATTGCAGTATATTTTGAATCTATGGCTAAAAGGTGTAATTCCTGAATATACAATTATTTTTACTTATTTGATTTTGATTAATATGCTTTTAGGCGGTCTAAACATGCCAATTTCTCAGACAGTTCAGGCGACAGGAATAGTGAAGTATTATCACATAATTAGAAGTATTATAGTAGCATCCACACTTCCTGTTGCATGGCTTTTCTTAACGTTTGGATATTCACCAACTATTGTATTTTGGGTAACAATTGCTATATCAATTATCAATCAACCTGTTTCTATGATAATTCTCCATCGTAATTTCTCTTATAGTTACAAATCCTATTTTAATAAAGTAATTATACCCTGCTTGCTTTTAACAATACTATTGCCAATAGTTCCTATCATCATACATTTTTTCATGGCAGATTCATTATTAAAATTAGGAACTGTTATATTATCTTCTTTATTAATATCTATTATTCTCTCATATTATGTAGTTCTTGATAAGACAGAGAGGTTTGTGTTGTTAAGTGCTGTTAAAGCGTTTTTCAAGAAACATCATTTATAAAACCTTGATGATTATGAATATTATTCACAGATTTTTCAGAAAAATTAAACAATTAATTAAGCCGACTTATCCTAACATTCATAAAACAGCATCTATTGCTCCCGATATCATGGTGTATAATCCAAATTACTTGATAATGGAAGAGAAAACGAGAATTTCTTCAAAATCAATTGTTATGAATGTTTACGCAAAATTTATAATGAAAAGATATTCTGGTGCTGCTGTTAATCTGACGGTTATTACAGGTAATCATCCACAAATACCTGGTAGATTTTATCGTACTATTTCCAAAAAAAAAGAACATCTTGACATCTCATTATACGATAAGGATGTAATTGTTAATGAGGATGTTTGGATTGGCTGTAATGTCACTTTGTTGTCAGGAGTAAACATAGGAAGAAGTTCTATTATTGCTGCAGGGGCGGTCGTGACCAAATCTATGCCTCCATATTGTGTTATTGCAGGCGTGCCCGCTAAACCAATTAAAGTAAAATGGACAATGGATGAGATACTATTACACGAACAAAGTCTGTTTCCTGAGAATGAAAGATATACAAGAGAGGATTTACTTCAATTATTTTCACAGTATAATTTGAAAGTTGATTAGTATGAATCACGAAAAAGTAGAAAAACTTAGAAAGAATCCTTTTGGAAAGATAATAGTCAAACTTGGTGGTAAGATTCTTCGCTGTTTTAATCTGTATAAAACTCATCGAAAGTTTAGATGGATGACAAAGCAGATGAATATGATTGATCCAGCCCAAGACAAGCGTCCCAAATATTGGAAAAAGTGTGGGGTGGATACAACTGGGAATTTTAGAGTGGGTTATGGTGTTTATTTTGATGCAGGGAATGCATCACATATTCATATTGAAGATGGGGTCTGGATTACTTCGCGTTGTTTATTGCTATGTCACAAACGTGATTTAGCAAATTATTTAGTAGGTGACGATATAAATAATATGCCTTATATAATAGCAGACATCCGTATAGGAAAAGGTGTACATATTGGTATGGATACAGTAATTATGCCCGGTGTGACTATAGGCGATGGTGCCATTATTGGTGCTGGTTCACTTGTAACAAAGGATATTCCGAGTTATACTTTAGCAGTTGGTCGCCCTGCAAAAATAGTAAAAGAGTTTCCGCGTTGTTCTGAAATAACACCTTCTGTAGTATCGAATAATATATCAATTTAATAAATGTCAATAATCAACGCTGTGCATTCTAATGATAATAGGGTTAGATGTATTAGTTGATGAATGTAATAGATTCACTAAGAAATTACATAACTAACATTAAAATGATAGTTGTTTTAATTGCTTTAATCATTTTTTATTCATTTTGCTTTTTCACTATTTCAATTGATGAAAAAGTCTTTTATTTATCCATTCCAATTATTTATTGGGGTACGACAATATATTATCTTTTCAGATACAAAAAAAAGAATTTGTTCTGTTTCGAATTATTTTTTGCGATATCTTTTTATCTATGTTCTTTTTTGACCTTGTTTTTACTTCCCATAATGGATGAATACGAGGCAAGGGCTTTTGTCGTTAATGATATCGTTATTTTAAAAGCTTATGCATTATCAATGATTGGTTATTTATGCTATATCATGGGTTTAGTGGTCTGGAATAAGAATAATACGACAGAGAAATCATTTTTAATTCGATTTGATGTAATTAATAAGAATACGAATACCGTTGCGAATATATTATGTTCTATCTTTATCATACTTATGTTTTTTAACGGAGGGACTAGAATGTTTACAATGTATTCAGACTCAAACTTGTATTCAAGTGGTAGACTATCAGGCTTTGCTGTTTTTTTGTCTTTTGCAATTATCACATACATTGTCTCAATTGTTACTAACTTTGCGTCAATGCCTGATTTGAGGCGTATTGGATTATTTCCCATAGGAAGGAATTTATCAATCCTCTTTGTAATTAACTCAATTATTTTGATAGGTACTTTTTTGTTGTCTGGTTATAGATCAAATGCTATTCAAATTATTATACCAATAGTACTTGCATATCAAATAAAATATCGCCCAATTAAACCAATCCTAGTCTTAATTATATTATTAAGCGGCTCATTGATTATGTTTTTTATTGGAATGACTCGATCCGGTAATGATTTTAATGCAAGTAGTTATACTACATTAACCTATTTGCGAGACTTTAAGCCCGCAAATGCAGCAAACACATACCTAATCAATTATGTTGATACATCAGGGCCGACTGGTGGGTCGAATATGCTTTTCCCAATATTAAGTATTATCCCCGGGCTTCAGTTTATTATAAACTTATTTATTAACATCAATACCCTTGCACCTGTCTCTTCTAAGTTTTTCACTGTTAGCTTCAATTCTGATTCGGGTTTTGGGACAAACATTATAGGTGATATTTATTACTCTTTTGGCTTCTTGGGGGTAGTTGTTCTAATGTTTATTTACGGATGTTTTCTACGTCGTTTTACAAATGCAAAAAACAATTATGAGCTTGTAATGTTTTTAGTATTTTCTGGAAATGCAATGTTTGCTCCTAGGGTAGAGTACTGTTATATCATTCGCTCTATAGCATGGTCAGTGATTTTCCTTTTCCTTATCAGATTCATCTCAAAAAAAGCTTAAGTTATGAAGAAATCAATTAAAGAATTCTTAATAAATGCGATTTATTCGCAAAATTGGAATATAGGGTTTACCAATGATACCCCTGAAGAAGTAATACATAAAAAAAAAATATCCAAGATTATTTGGTTAAAACACCCGTATAAAGACAGATGGTTTGCAGATCCGTTTGTGGTAAAAGAAGATGACAAGGAGATAGTCGTTTTTGTTGAGGAATTAGTTATTGCCTCTCCAAAGGGTTATCTGACAGAACTACATGTGGATAGGATATCATATAAACTCCTCTCACGTTATGTGTTATTGGAATTAGATACACATTTGTCTTTCCCTGCATTTTATTATATTGGAAATGAACTATATGTATATCCTGAAAATGGTGCCTCGGGTCATTTAGATCTCTATAAATATGACGTGTTTTCGCACTCTTTGGTTTATGTGAAGGAGATTGTGTCTGAGGCACTTGTAGATGCAATAATGGTTCAGAAGGATGGGTGTTATTTAATGTTCGCAACAAGGAGTGAATCAGCCCAACATGGGGTGTATTTGTTTGAATCAAACCAGATAGATGGACCATATTGTCTGAAAGAGGAATCTTGCTTTGATGAGGGAGTTTCTCGTTCCCGCTCAGCGGGGAAATGTTTTGATATTAACGGTGTACTTTATCGCCCAGTTCAAGACTGTGCGATACGCTATGGGGGGGGGGTGAACATAATGAAAGTTGACTTGACACATAATGTAGAAGATTTGTATATGTCTATTAGCCCTAATAGCTGGCGTTATAATTTAGGTATGCATACTTTAAACTTTGGTGAGTCGGTTTGTGTTGTAGATGGTTATGGTTATTTGTACCCATTACTAGGAAGACTTTACTATTCATCATTTATAACGAACATAAAAAAGATAATTAGAAAATGATACTGACAAAAGCAATCATTAGCCGCTCCAGTTGTTGAGGACTATGTTGAGTTCTTATGGAATGTGAATGTGTTCGGGAAGATTCACATTGGTCGAGGAGCTTTACTTAATACTGGTTGTGTGCCAATGACGAATGCGCCGCCATACGCTATTGTGGCAGGAAATTCAGCAAAAGTCATTGGTTTCACAGAGACGCTTAAAGAGTTTGAAGAATTCGAAAGAGACAAGTATCCCCCAGGAAAGAACTCCTCGGTCATTGATGGCGGATAACTATAGAAAAAATTTATCCCGTATAAAAGAGACAAGAACATTTATGAAGTTATCGATGTGATGGAAAAGAAGCGAGTATTATTCATATTAACCTATTTTGATTGTGGGGGCATTTGTCGGTCTTTGCAAAACTTTCTCAACATTTATGATGATAACAAATATGACATTGACGTTTTTGCAATGGTTCCTGATGGGATGTTCTGTGGTGAGTTCAAAAAGTGCAGGATTTTGAAAAAGGATAAACTTGTACATGCTTTAATATCCAGAATGGGACATGTGCATGGTTTTCAGAAGGTGCCGAGCACACTAATGAAATTATTAAGAAGATTCTTTGGCGTATCTTTTCAAGATTTTATATTCAGGCGAGCTGGAAATAGACTATTATCAGATAATAATTACGATACAGTTGTTGCTTTTAGTGAGGGAGTCCCTTCCCGTTTTGTATCATTTATGAAACACTCGAACAAGGTGGCTTGGGTTCATTGTGATTATTCTAACTATTTGAAGGGTACTTATAACCAAGATGAGAGGGATATCTACAACAAGTTCCAGAGAATTGTTTGTGTATCTAAATATACGAAAGATGTCTTTGCAAAAGTTTATCCAGAGATAGGTGATAAGATTACTTATATTTACAATATTCTGGATAGCGATATGATGAAAAGCATGTCCCAATTAATTGAGCTACCTGATCTCGAACCTACTGCATTTAACATTGTGTCTGTAGGTCGGATTGACCCTGTTAAAAGGTTTTCAATTATTCCACAAATAGCATTAGAAGTTATAAAACAATGCCAAGATGCTAAAGTTAAGATAAACTGGTATGTGATTGGTCCCCAAGGTGGCACTCCAGATGAATATGACTCTTTGGTAAACAATACCAAAAGATATGGTTTGGAAGATAGATTGATTCTTACCGGTGAAAAATCCAATCCATATTACCATATAAGGCATGCAGATTTGTTGGTAAACACATCCATTTCAGAAGCCTGTCCATATGTTATTAATGAAGCTAATATTTTGGGTACTCCCTGTGTCTGCGCTGATTTTGGTTCGGCCAAAGAGTTTATACAGGACGGTAAATACGGTTATGTTACACCAATAGAACGAATGCCTAATATCATCTCCTCCTTAATTGTTGATAGGGAGAAATACGATAATCTTAAAAAGGGGCTGGAGGGATATAAGTATGACAATCAAAGAATACTGTCTCAATACGAAGAAGTCTTGAAATGAAAATAATTTATGTCGGAGCCTTCCGATTCCCCAAATATGATGCGGCGGCAGCAAGGGTGTTGAATAATGCGCGTGCGCTTCGAGAGTGTGGCCATGATGTGGAGATTATCAGTTGGGGCGGAAAATTTGAAGATAGCAGTAAACAGAATGGTGAATATGACATTTATGATGGATTTCGATATACAATAACCACAGAACTTGATATTAACGGTGGTTTTGTCGCCAAAGTCAAGAACCGCCTTAACCGTGGTGAAAAAACACTTAGGTTACTCAAAGAGATAGAGAAATCTCCAGACCTACTAATTGCATATAATCCAGATCTACTCTTTAATCTGAAGCTAAAGTATTACGCATCCCGGCATAAAATCAAATATGCTAATGATATTACCGAATGGTCAGATAATAATGAACTACGTTTTATTGAAAGAATCACCAATGCGATTAATCTTAAACACTTCACACACAGGGTAAATAACCGCATTGTTATTTCCAGCTTCCTCAATAAATATTACACAGATGGCAACAACATCGTTGTGCCAGCTACGTATGATGAAACAGAACCAAAATGGCAGCAAGGACTTGCCGTTGCGAAGAAGCGGGTTGGAGGTTTCGATGGCATTACACTAATCTATGCCGGGAATCCGGCTCGTAAAGATGCAGTTCATTATGCCATCAATGCTGTTCAACGGCTGATAGATGAAGGTGCAAGTATTAGATTCTTGATAGTGGGAGCGGAGCGAGAACCGTATCAGAAGACTTACGCAGATTTGCTAACTAAGAAAGATTTGAGCGAAAAGATACTGTTTCTCGGGCGTGTGCCACAAGATGAAGTTCCATCTTATTATGCACTCGCTGATTTTATGGTGCTATTACGTGAATCGACTCGCAAGAGCAACGCAGGTTTCCCTACTAAGTTTGCTGAGAGTTTCGCCAGTAGTACACCTGTAATTGCCAACCTCACAAGCGACCTTAATCGTTACCTATTTGAGGGCAACACAGGCTTTGTCGTTGAAAAGCCGACAGAGCAATCTGTTTATGAGACACTAAAGACTAGAGTATTGGCTCTATCGTCAGATAGGATAGAACAGATGAAGCGCAATGTCAAAAAAGAGTCGAAGCGTCTGGACTATCACCACTTTATTGAGCCGTTACGTCTGTTTATGAATAACCTCATATAGATATTCGCTGTTGATGTCATTTAATAGTTTTTATTTCTGGATTGTATTCCCGTTCCTCTTCGGGCTTTACTGGTTGATACCCGCAAAGTATAACCAGTGGCGCAAGGTGTTTCTAGTTCTGGCGAGCTATCTGCTCTATATGAACTGGAAACCAGTCTTTGCATTGGTGTTGCTGGGCGTGACCTTGGTGACATACTGGTGGGGGCGGGGGGAAGTTTTAGGGGGTCAAGATGAAGGGTTAAAGGTTCAAGAAAGTTCAAAGAGAAGGAGGCTGGTATGTTTTTTTGCCCTGCTTGCTTTGCTGCCACTGCTGGTATTCAAGTACTATAATTTCTTGAATGACAGCCTTAGTGAAGGGCTTGCGACTATAGGACTAAAGTTTGCGATGCCCGGATTGAACTGGGCTGTCCCTGTTGGTATCTCATTCTTCACATTCCAGGCTGTAGGATACATGCTGGATGTGTATCACGGACGGGTAAAAGCCGAGAAAAATCTGTTGGATTATGTGCTGTTTGTGAGTTTTTTCCCGCAAGTGATATCTGGCCCTATCAGTACAGCTGAGGATTTGATGCCGCAGATTAAGGCAACGCACAAGTTTGACTATGAGCAAGGAAAGCAAGGACTGAAATGGTTATTGTGGGGTATGTTCATCAAATTAGTTGTGGCAGACAGATTGGGGATGTTCGTAGATACTGTATATGGTAACTACATCCATTATAACGGAACAGCCTGCTGGGTAGCAAGTATTTTCTACACTATACAGATATATGCTGACTTTGCAGGGTACTCCCTGATGGCTATTGGAATTGCTGCCACGCTTGGATTCAACCTGATAAATAATTTCAAACGGCCGTACTTCGCAGTAAGTATTACAGACTTCTGGAATCGCTGGCACATCTCGCTCACGCGATGGCTTACACGACAGGTGTATATTCCTCTTGGCGGAAGCCGATGCAGCAAGCCAAGAACCTACTTGAATATCATCATCACCTTTTTTGTAAGTGGTATATGGCATGGAGCCAACTATACATTCGTATTCTGGGGGATGATGCACGGAGTATTGCAAGTGATAGAAAAGGCATTGGGCTGGCAGAAGTATGACGGAAAGAATGGTTTCGTTAGAGCATTTAGAATAGTTGTCACCTTCCTGTTGGTGAGCTTCGCTTGGGTGTTCTTCCAAATGCCAAGCATTGGAGATGCCTTTGCGGTGATAGGAAAGATGTTCACAAATCCCGGATTCTTTGATATCCGTGAAGATTTTGGTGGTTTAGCAGGAGTATTGATGGCATTCATTGGACTGTTCATATTGGCCTTCAAGGAAACACGCGAAGAGTTTTTTACTAACAGAATGAAGTGGCTGAACACCCCTGTAGTAAGATGGGCTTGTTATGTGATACTCTTCTGCTTGATCATCTCAATTGGTGTGCTCGACAGTAGTCAGTTTATATACGTAAGTTTTTAGGGCCATGAAGAAGTATATGTTGAAAATTTTGTTATTCTTCGGCATCGTGGCCCTTGTCGATTTTGGGTTTGGCTTGGCATGCGGATGGTTGGAGAGTCACGCAAGGGGTGGAATGACCAAGAGAATACACGAGATCACAACCCTACAGAAAGCCGATGTTGTGATAATGGGGTCATCGAGAGCTCATCACCATTATGTTTCCAGCATTCTCTCTGATTCACTTGGTGTGACTGCCTATAATGCTGGAGTGGATGGCAATGGAATTGTGTTGGGAAAAGGGTTGTATGCAATGCTGGCAAAGCGTTACACACCTAAAGTCATCATATATGACGTGGAACCTACTTTTGATATCAATGTGTATGCAGAGGATGGCAACAATACGAGGTATATCGGGCAGTTACGACCTTACTGCCAAGACTCACAAGTCAAGGAGGTTATAACAAGGGTAGATGCTTCTGAGGAATATAAAGATTTGTCCGCCATGTTTCGCTATAACTCGAAGATATTCGATATGATTAAGGATTATGCGACATTGGGCGACTACACTTCCGATGGCTTCGCGCCAATGTTTGGTGAGATGAAAAAAGAACCAGAAAAGATAAAAGAGGGAGTGAAGGCGCAAATCGACTCCTTAAAGCTGTGCATATTGGAAGAGTTTGTAGTGGAACTAAGCAAGTCCGATACTCGCCTGATTATGATGGCTTCGCCAAAATATGGTGCAACTTCCTCAGAAATGTTTGAACCTGTTAAAGCCATATGCAACAAGCATGGTGTAGAGTTTTGGGATTTGTATTGTGAATCCGAATTTCAGAAATTGGAATATTTCAAAGAACCAATGCATTTAAACGAGAAAGGTGCAGATGTTTTTTCAAAGGCAATTGCAAAGAGGGTGAGAACAGGCGATTTGTGATCCCCTACTTATTAAATGATAATATCGATTATCTTATGTCAAGATTACTAATTTCATGTGACGATTACATCTTTTCTTATGAAGGGAAATACTATTATAAGAATAGCGAATGGTATAACTTCTACCATCGCTACCTTCGTGTTTTTGAGGAAATAAGAATTGTCAATCGCGTCATCAGAGAAGAGAATCTAAAGGAGGGACGGGTATTAATAGATGACCCGAAAGTGGTAGTTTATCCAGTACCTGTTTTTCATGGTCCCAAGGAATACATTACGAAATACTTCTCTGTCGGGCGTGCGTTAAATAATGCTGTCAAGGGTTGTGATGCAGCAATCTTGCGTTTGCCATCAACGGTGGCTCAACGGGTCTCAAAGAGCGTAAAAAAGGCAGGAATACCTTATGCCTGTGAGGTGGTTTTCAACGCTAAAGATGGGCAGGACTCATCATCTGGAATTGTTGAGCGACTGCTATGGTCTGTCATTGATCGAAGAATGAAGAGGACGTGCCTTTCTGCAGATGGTGTTTCATGTGTGACCGAATATCAACTTCAGAAAAGATATTTCTCTCAAAAACCAGGTCATTTTGAGTCCCATTATTCATCTTTGGAGTTACCGGCTGCATTCTTCTCTTCAGAGAGGATGTTTCCTGAGCAGGAACCTCTGACAATAGCGCATGTGAGCAATCAAATTAAATTGTTTGGAAGAAAAGGTGAGTCCGTTGTCTTGAAAGCCATCAGTTTACTTAAGCAACAGGGAATAGTTGTCAATATCCATTTCGCCGGTGATGATTGGGACAATAGCTCTGAGGCAATCTACGGTTTTGCAGAGGCTAATGGCATTCGTGAACAAGTATCTTGTGTCGGCTACCTTAACAGAGAGCAGATAGAGCGGTTCTTGGAGAATGCTGACCTTTTCGTATTACCTACGAAAGCAGAGGGGCTGCCAAGAGTGATTATAGAGGCAATGGCTAAAGGGCTTCCAGTCATTACGACTCCAGTCTCCGGGAATCCCGAGTTGGTGTCTGAGCGTTTCCTCGTTGACTATGACGACGAAGTTACATTGAGCGAGAGGATTAAAGAACTTATTAAGGATGAGTGCCTTTATGTGAGCGTTAGCAAAAAGAATTACGAAAGAAGTAAGAAATATGAGGCATCTGTATTGGAACAACGCAGAGATGCTTTTTATGGTGAATTAAAAAACCGGTGTATTAACAGATAATAGTAGGTGATATGTATACATTTAAGAAAGAACTGTCGGTTGAAACAATTGATAAGTCAGACTTTTATTCTTATCCGAACAAAGTACCATTCACGCACTTGGAGTGGTTGGAGTTCATTAACAAGTTAAAAGGTGCAAAACCTATAGTCCTTAAGGTCTTTGATGAGAAAGGAACACACATTGGGCAATTTGTTGGATGTTCTTGCAACTTCCTCGGAATAAAGGTACTGGGGGCCCCTTTTTGGGGATGGGTTGGTCAGCACATGGGCTTTGACCTAAAGGTGCCTGTTATTAAGCAACAACTAATAGACGATTTAATAGATTATGCTATTAGTGAACTGAAAGTAGGTTATGTCCAATTTACGGACTTTAAAATTGATTATCCGGACATTGAAGGGTGTTCACATAATCTTATTCCTGGGGAGAGATATTTGACATGTTATGTGGATTTGTCGAAGACGAAAGAGGAACTCTTCAAGAATCTAAAAAGTGGCTACAGGACGTGTATCAGAAAATTTGAGAAGGATGGCGGTATTATCGCGGAAGACTATTCTGATGAGTTTATCGAAGAGCATCACAGACAATTAGAACATGTGTTTACACGGGCAAAGCACAAGACGCCAGATTATCGGAAAAAGATGCATTTGATGTATCATTCTGGTGACTTTTCAAAAGGAGCCGACGATAAACTTGGTGTCTATAGCATTAAGGCGTTGCTTCCAGTAGGGCCAGAGGGCGAAATGAAGTGTGTGGCATCTTCATATTATATTCATAATGGATATATGGCCATGTTTGCAAGCAATGCCAGCTATTCAGAGTATTTAAAGAGTTGCCCTAATCAGGCTTTAACATGGCATGCAATGATGGCCTTTAAGGACGCAGGCCTCCATTATCTGGATATGGGAGGAAGCGGCTCATACAAACTTAATTTTACTGGAGGTGACTGGGAACCACGACCCACGATAATATATTCTAAAAATACGTGGAATTATATGCTCATCCTTGGCTTAAAGCGGAATTACGGAAAAGTGTCGAGAATATTTGGGAAAACACGAAATTGGATAAAAAAGAATATTTTGCACCAAACTCATTTTGGACAAAAAGTCAAAGAAGAGTCTGCTTCTAAGTAAATACTTGTTATACTTCTTATTTCTATGAATAAGATTCTGATCATTGGAGCCTCCATACTCCAATTGCCAGCAATCCTTAAGGCTAAGGAGGCGGGTTATTATACTATAGTGACGGATATGAACCCCACCGCAGTGGGGATAGCATACGCAGATGAGTTCTACCCCGTGAACACGATTGACGAAGAAGGTACGGCTGCGCTTGCAGAGAGGATCAGGCCGGACGGCATTATGACGCTGGCAACAGATCTGCCCATGCGCTCGCTGGCGGTGGCTACGTCGAGAATAGGACGGCCTGGCATCAGCTATGATACTGCTGTGAAAGCGACCGACAAGGGCGAAATGATAAAAGCCTTTGAGGCGGCCGGAGTGGAGCACCCCTGGTATTTCATCCTGAAGAGCAAAGAGGATTTGACAGCGGCATTGCCCAAGATAACATATCCCTGCGTTACCAAGCCTACGGACAATGCAGGCAATCGAGGAGTAAGTTTTGTCAATGATGAGGCAGAACTCCTCTCCTTATATGATTATAGCCATGAGAACTCTCATTCTGGCGATGTGATTATAGAGGAGTATATGGAAGGGCAGGAAGTAAGCGTGGAGATTATTGTATATCTTGGAACTGTTCATGTACTTGCCGTAACAGATAAGCTAACGCAGGGAACTCCTTATTTCGTGGAAATTGGGCATAGTGAGCAATCTCAGTTAGGAGAAGAAAATGTTGCAAGGATTAAAGATTTGGCAACGCGAGCTGTTAAGGCAATAGGTTTAGATAATAGCCCAGCCCATGTAGAAATTATGCTTACGAAAGATGGTCCGAAGATGGTGGAGTTGGGCGCAAGAATGGGTGGCGGATGTATCACCACGCATTTGGTCCCTCTTTCAACAGGCATAGACATGATAAAAAGTGTGATGGATTTGGCTATGGGAAAAGAGCCTGACATTACCCCGAAGTTCGACAAGGGCAGTGCGCTGCGCCATATTGTGGGCCTTGAAGGTGAGATTGTGTCTGTTGATGGTCTGGATGAGGCTCGCGCTGTGCCGTGCGTGACCGAGGTGACGATGCTGAAAGGTGTTGGTGACAAGGTGGGCTATTTCAAGAACGGTGCAGATCGTATAGGCTATGTCATTGCACAGGGAAAAGATGCTGCTGATGCAGTGAGAATATGCGAAAAGGCTATGAAACTGATCTGTATCAAAACGAAATAAGACGGGCGATATGTATAAGCATTTCATTAAAAGATTTTTTGACATCTTTATCGGGCTGATGGCACTGCCTTTTGTGCTGCTCCTGATAATCATTCTTGCTCCAATTATCTGTCTCACAGATAAAGGCCCGGTTTTTTATAACGGACCTCGTATTGGGTTACACGGAAAGGTGTTCAAGATGTGTAAGTTTCGCTCGATGAAGGTGAACGCTCCTGATGTCCGTACCGCAGACGGCTCTACCTATAACAGTGATGATGATCCCCGTGTTACCAAGATTGGCCGCTTCATGAGAAAGACGAGCATTGATGAGATTCCGCAGTTCCTCAACGTGCTTGCAGGACAGATGAGTTTCGTGGGTAATCGTCCTGATACGCCGCGTATGTTGGATGTATATACGGAAGAACAAAAGAAGTGGCTTTTTATTACAAAGCCAGGAATAACGGGATATAGTCAAGCGTATTTTAGGAATTCGACAACTAACGAGGAGAAGATTGCAAACGATATCTATTATGCCCAGCATGAATCGTTTGGAATGGACGTGAAGATAATCTTTAGGACTATTAAGACTGTACTGTTTAGGGAAAACATCAATCGTTCTGATGTATGAGAGAATACGGAAGTGAATTTGAAATAAGTTACCTACCTGATAATTATTTCAGATCTATAGCTGGCATGATGCCTTACTCAGCCTTTACGAGGTCGGGAAGGGAGGCTATTGGTCTTGCTATTGAGGGGATGAAACCGGGCGTTGCCTTGTTACCGGCTTATTGCTGTTGGTCGGTGGCTCTGCCTTTCGAAGCAGCAGGCTGGACAGTGGCGTATTATCCTTTAAACAAGGACCTTACTGTTGATGTGCCGACTTTTAAATCACTAATTCGCGATTTGAAGCCGATAGCAGTATTGGTAATGGATTACTATGGCTTTGCTCCGACACATGCGGCTGTTGATGCAGCGAAGGAAATAAACGAGGAGGTGTTTGTCATGGAGGACTTTACACAGTGTCTTTTTGGGTTACCAGAGAAATGGAATCCAAAAGAGGATTGTTACGTTGCCAGCATTCGGAAGTCAATAGGTGTTCCAGATGGTGGCGTGGTATTATCCAGGAAAGCTTTGGATTTGTCTTTGTTGTTAGAGGAAAGGACACCTTTTGTTGAGCATCATATTCAGGCAGGGGTAAGAAAAAAGCGTTATTCATATTCGTTCTCCTCGTCAGAGAAACAGGCATTCAGAGAATTACAAGCTGCCGCGGGTGCGGAAATCAAAGAAGATTACCATCTATACAAGATCTCTCCAGAGGCGATGGGGATCATTGAGAATACGGATACAGAGATGGTGAGATTCGCAAGACGGAAGAACTTTGAGCACTTGTTTGACCTCTTGAAAGATAATCAAAACTTTGACATTCTTTTTGCTCCTGGTAATAATCCTGCTCCGTTTATGATGATTATTAAGTCCACGAAGCGGGATGAATTACAGTCGGCATTTGCTAGGAAGAACGTTTTCTGTCAGGTAATGTGGCCTTTGGCTGACAGGGCTAAGGAAATATGTCCTGTGTCAAAAGAAATGGAGGAAACAATGCTTGCCATTCCGATAGACCAGCGTTATTCATACGATGATATAGAGGAAATTGGACAAAGAATCAATTCTGTAAAACTATGAGGGTGTTTTTCCCATATGCTTATTATTATCCTGAGCAATGTGCGGGTATCTACGTTGTCGACGATTTGATGTGTGCTTTTGCAGAAGCAGGAATTGAATCTTATTTGTCTGTACCAACGCCAACTCGTAACGTGGCACCTGATGCCAAATGGTTCAGGACGGAAAATAAGTTTGATGGCAAAGTTGTAGTACATCGATTTAGAATGTACGCAGAGGGGAAGAATCCTATAATGAGGGCATTACGATACCTTCTGTGTGAATGCGAACAGTTGCATTTTTTGCTTTGGAAAAAGTATGATGTTATTTTTATAGATAGTACACCGCCTATTCAAGGTCTTAAACTCCCCATTTTAAAGTTGTTCAGAAAAAAAACAATAATATTTAATATACACGATCTTTTTCCTGAAACATTGACCGGAACAGGATTGGCCAAGAGTGGGGGACTGCTATGGAAGATAGGGATGTGGGTGTCGAATGTTACTTTCCGTAACTCAGACAAGATTATAGCCATCTCCAACGACATCAAACGCAGTATGGTTGCCCGTGGGGTACCAGCTGAGAAGATTGAAGTGGTGTATAACTGGGTGGATGAAAAGGCGGTTCATCCTGTTTTGAAAGAAGACAATCCTTTGTTTGAAGAGTTCGGTATTGATCGAGATAAGTTTACCATAGTTTATGCAGGCAATTTGGGCAATGCACAGAATATAAGCATCATCCTTCAGGCTGCTAAGCTGCTGAAAGATGATGACCTTAACGATGACGATAACCTTGACAATAACCAAATGGTGGGTAGCGATGAAAAAAAGGTTAACAATAACTTTAACCATAACCAGGGCATCCAGTTCGTTATCTTCGGGACAGGTGGTTTGGAAGAAGAGCTTCGCAGGACGATTGAGAAAGAGCATCTGAACAATGTGAGACTGCTACCACTTCAGCCCTATGAACGTGTGAGTCAAGTGTATTCCCTCGGTGATGCCTGCATTGTTTCATGCAAGGAAGGATTGGGTGGAAGTGCTATGCCCAGCAAGACGTGGACAATCATGTCTTGCGGAAGGCCTGTGATTGCCAGCTTTGATGAGGGAGAATTGAAGGACATCGTGGAGGGAAAAGTTGACGGTAACCTTGACCTTGACGGTAACCTTGATGATAACGATAACCAGGACAATAACCTTGACCTTGACCTTGGCGTTGATGAGAACCTTGACTTTAACGGTAACCTTGACGTTTGCGATAACAAGAATGTGAGGGCGAAGCCATGTGGAATATTCACGAAGGCAGGTGATAAGGAGGCTTTCAAGGAAGCTATTCTGAAATTGTATCGGAATCCTGAACTGTGTAAGGAATATGGAAGAAACGGGCGCCAGTTTATACTGCAGAACCTGACGAAAGAGGTGGGGACGAGGAAGTATGTGGAGGTGATTAAGAGCGTGGCTGAGGAGAAGAGGAGATGAAAGGTTATGGGTTATGGGCTATGGCGGACAAGGTTTGAATTAAGCACTCTTTTTTTCGGTGATATCTGTGCTTTCTGTGTGAAATTATTTATGTATATTTGCATTACGAAAATAGTTGTAACGAAATAATGCGTAATATTGAGAATCCTTTTAAGTTCGGAACTGTCGTGGAGGAGGAATACTTTACGGACAGGATACAGGAAGTGAAGTATATTTGTCAGTTCCTTAGGAGCTCGAATCATTTGGTGCTGATTAGTCCACGCCGTTTCAGAAAGATGGGTATGTGATATATTCTGATCGGTACGAAATGGAGAATCCCTTCTTCAGAGAATGGATCGTGATGAATAATGGATGATATTTATAGTAATAAACAAAATATATGAAACTGAGGAATATTTCGTTCTCGCCTCCAGACATGTCGGAGGCTGAGATTTCTGAAGTGGCTGAGGCTCTTCGTAGTGGTTGGATTACAACAGGGCCTAAGACTAAGGAGTTTGAACATCTTATCTCAGTGTACTTGGGTACGCGAAAGGTTGCGTGCCTCAACAGTGGCACGGCGGCAATGGAAATGGCGCTCCGCCTGATTGGCGTGGGGCCGGAGGATGAGGTTATCGTGCCTGCTTATACCTACAC
>JAEEGL012729272.1_pt1 | contig 24656 bp, 29 predicted proteins | sample 9134231 | NCBI WGS metagenome assembly JAEEGL01 (sample SAMN16246548, study PRJNA631951) | gut metagenome | biome: gut microbiome; feature: rumen; material: fiber-attached | host: Bos | place: Iran: Karaj | collected 2018-10
TGCTGAGGAAAATGAAGATCTGGTCAACAGATTCGGCATTACTCAGGCACCGACTCTGGTGGTAATGGGAGACAGCAACAGCTTTGACAAGTTTGCCAACGCTTCCAACATCATCAAGTACATCAACAGACAGTCTTAATTAAGAAATGACCGCTTCAGATGAAGCGGTTTTTCTATGGACAGATGAATACCGTCGTGATACTATTAGCTTAGCTAAGCTTAGCTAAGGAGGCGTGAAAATGACTGTATACACCATGCATGAAGCCAAGACGAATCTTTCCAAGATAGGAAAGTCACTTATGAACAGGGAAGAGGAATACGTCATTGTCAGCAATAATGGCAAGCCATATCTGAAAATCACTCTGTATGAAAAAAAAGACAGGGTCAAGCTGGGAATACTCAAGGGAAAGCATGAGTACAAGGATGAACCTGACTGGTTTAATGATGACATCACCAAGCTGTTTGAAAACACAGAGGAGGAACTGGTGTAATGCGGGTACTTCTTGACACACACATGCTGATATGGATCCTTAATGGATATGAGCATCTCATTGAAAACAGGGAATTCATGGATCTTTACATGAACGAAATAGATGACATATATTTCTCGGCAATTTCCATATGGGAAATTGAGCTGAAAAAGATGATCAGCAAGGCCAACTTCACATATGACGGCAGGGAGATATACCATGCAGCCCTTGATTCCAACATGACACCACTGCCGCTTTTTCCGAAAAACAGCCTGCGGCTTGAAGAGGTTAAGCTACTGCATAAGGATCCTTTTGACAGAATGCTGCTGGCGCAGGCGATGGATAATGACCTTGTTCTGCTGACGCATGACTCGAAGTTCAAGGACATCAATGACAGGCATGTCCGTTATCTGGCCCTTGATTAGCAGGGGCTTTTTTTGTTTACAATTGTCCATGATTAAGTTAAAATGTCTTTGCATGCTCGAGTGGTGAAATCGGTAGACGCAGCGGACTCAAAATCCGCCGGGATAAAACCCTTGAGGGTTCGAGTCCCTCCTCGAGCACCATTTTTGTTTATGAATGTGCCCGTTAACTGACGGGCATGTTGTCAGTAAGGGGAAGAATCAATGGATGTCATCGATGTTGCATTAATAGCCGTAGGAGTTTCAATGGACGCCTTTGCCGTGTCAGTCTGCAAGGGACTGTCACTGAACAGGGTCAGACCTGAACACGGTTTTAAGTGCGGGATCTACTTTGGCGGATTCCAGGCACTGATGCCGGTGATCGGCTATTATCTGGGAACGCTGTTTGCGGATCTGATCACGGCCATCGATCACTGGATCGCGTTTTTCCTTCTGCTGTTCATCGGCGGGCAGATGATCATGGAAGCCAGACACAGCGAAGAACTGGATGACAAGATGGATGTCAGGACCATGCTCATACTGGCAGTGGCAACCAGCATCGACGCTCTGACTGTCGGCGTGACCATGGCTTTCCTCAAGGTCAATCTGTGGCTGATAGTGACCGCCATAGGTCTGACGACGTTTGCGTTCTCCTATGTGGGAACGATGATCGGAAGCAGGGTCGGTGCGGCATATGGCTCAAGAGCCAAGATCACCGGAGGCATCATTCTGATTGCCCTGGGAACCAAGATATTGCTGGAACATCTGGGGATAATATAAGATGAAGGACATCATTTCTGAAGTAAGGAAATTAAGACATCATCTGGCAGCTCTGATCGCTCAGCATGACGAGCTTGTCTTTCATGTGTGTCCCATGCTGGAAAACGAATACTACCGTAAGACCGGCAATCTGGAAATAAGGATTCAGAACAGAAGATACGAAATAGCCTGCCTGAAGAGAGGCACGATGGCAGAAAGAGAGAAACTGACAGAGGAGCATTCCGTAAGGGAAGATTATCCTCTGACAGATGAGAATACCGATGCCTCATTAACGGAAGGATATCTTGTTCTTGTGGAAAGGCTTGATCCTGCGGTCAATGTCAACGGCTTTGAAAACAAGGCTGCCCTTTACGAAAGGGCAAGAGAATGTTACAGGGATCTTGATCTTACCGGAATCGACATTCTGATTCATGAAAGCAGGGGAATCAGAACCGATGAAAGCTCTGATGAAGGTGCGCTGCGTGAAAGAGTCCGTCTTCTTGATGAGGCGATCAGAAGTCAGGAAAGAGAAATAAACAGAATTAAAAACAGTTTCCCGTACACTCAGCTTGAACTCTTGCTGAATGAGGAGAAACTGTCAGACAGAATTTCAGAATATGAACACTTACTGGATGAACTGAATGATGAGTATGATCGCTTACTCGCTCACGGCGCTCTTCAGTAAGTTGATTACGACCTTAATACCGTCATCCTTATGGTTTCCTACGCTGGTGAGTAGTAAACCATTTTCATTTGTGAGAACATACCAGCTGTAGTGGATGTACTGGTCAGCCATGCTCTCGCCATAGACGATGTTTACGATGTCGTCATTTGCCGGTTCCATGGTCCAGAACCAGGTGTTGCTTCTTACCAGCCAGCTGTAATCGTCGCTGGAGGACTGTTTGTAATAGGCGATGTCATTATCATCTATGTGCTTTTCCATCGGCAGAATGGCTGTAATGTCGGCCAGCGTCAGTAATCTGATCTTATAGCCGTCAACTTCCTTCAGATTATCTTCACCGAGGTCCTTGAGAAGTTCCTCTTCCAGATAGATCTTGATTCCGGAGTCTTCATATTTGAGCTTGTCGATGCTGAAATAACGGATGGTGTCGAATAACAGGTCATCTTCAAAGTAGATGCTGTCGGGAACGATGATCTCTGAACTGACCACGGTAATGTAGTCGCTGTCAGGATCTTCATCGCGGATCAGATTCCACTTCATGTCATGGAAGCTGACTTCCTCACCGACTTTCCTCAGGGTGACCTCAGGTTCCGCAGGCTGTGGCTCCGGTTCCGTCTTCTCACATCCGGTTAAAAACATCGTTAATGCTAACAGCAGTATCAGTAATTTTTTCATATCTACATTGTAGCAGAAGCGCGAGCTGAATAGTACTTATATGTGGCATTTTGAGGCGAAATGGTATAAGATTAAGGCAAGATGGACAGCAGAATTTTAGAAGAAATCAAGCGCAGGGCACTGGAGGATTCAGTGCCGATAATAGAAGATGACGGCCTCGATTTCATGGTGCAGTTCATTGAAAACCAGCACATTCAGCGCATTCTGGAAATAGGCACGGCCGTAGGCTACAGCAGCATCTGTTTCTGTAACGTAAGCGAAGATGTCACCGTTCTTTCCATTGAAAAGGATGAGGACAGATACCGCCAGGCAGTCGAAAACATCAGGGCGATGAACCTTGAGAATAGAATAACGGTCGTAAATGGCGATGCCAGGGAATATGAGACGGAAGAGATGTTTGACATGATCTTCCTTGACGGTCCCAAGGCACACAATGCCGAATTAATGGCCAGATATGAGAAGAATCTCAGAAACGGCGGTTACTTTGCCGTTGATGACGTATACTTCCATGGGTACGTGGATAACCCGGCACCCATCAGGACCAGAAGAATGCGGGCCATGGTCAGAAAGATGGCCAGGTTCCAGGATGAACTGATGAATGATCCAAGATATGAAACCACATACATCCGTACGGGTGATGGCATACTGATTGCCAGAAAGAGGAGTGATACAGATGAGCAAGGCTGAAAAGATGGCGGAATTCCTGAATAAGTGTCACAGCGTATTCCACGCTGCCGCCGCAATCGAAGAGGAATTAAAGGAAGCCGGTTTCCTGAAACTGCAGGAAAACGAGAACTGGAAACTTGAGAACAACAGGTATTATTACGTGATGCGTAACGATACCAGCATCATTGCCTTCAAGATCCCGGAAATGCTGCAGGTGAAGTCAGTAAACATCTCAGCTACTCATTCCGATTCACCGACTCTGAAGATCAAGCCGGTTGCCATGACCGGTGATCCTCATTACGGCAGACTGAATGTTGAAGTATATGGCGGAGCCATTCTGTCATCATGGCTGGACAGACCGCTGTCAATTGCCGGAAGGGCTGTTGTAAATGAAGAGGGAACTCTCGTCAGCAAGCTTGTCGACTTTGACTATGACAGCGTCATCATTCCAAATGTTGCCATCCATCAGAACAGACAGATCAATGACGGCTACAAGTGGAACGCTCAGGTTGACATGATGCCGATGGTATCACTCAAGAAGGATGAGAAGTATCTGCTTAACAAGATAGCTGACTATCTGACAATAGATCCAAATGACATCTACGGCTATGACATGTTCCTGTATAACAGGACTCCTGCCTATATCTGGGGAGATGAACAGGAATTCATCTCTTCACCGAGACTGGATGACCTGGGCAGTGCCTATACGGCCTTACAGGGCTTCAAGAATGCCTACAGTCAGAATTCCGTAAACATTTATGCCGTATTTGACAATGAGGAAGTAGGCGCCGTAACCAGACAGGGCATGGCTTCAAACTTCCTGGCAGACGTCATTTCCAGAATATTCGCTTCATTCTTCTACAGCGAAGCTGACAAGTCAGCCATCCTGGCCAATTCATTCATGATCAGTGCTGACAATGCCCATGCCGTACATCCGAATCATCCGGAATTCTACGACGCTGATAACAGATGCTATCTCAATGGCGGCGTAGTCATCAAGAGAGCAGCTTCCCAGAGCTATGTTACCGATGCGGTAAGCGAAGCGGTGACCAGACAGCTCTGTGAAAGGGCAGGTGTCTCATATCAGTACTTTGCCAACAGAAGCGATAACAGAGGTGGCGGCACTCAGGCTGCGATCGCCAGCATCAATCTGCCAAGCATGTCCGTAGACATCGGCTTGCCGCAGCTGGCAATGCATTCCGCATTTGAAACAGCCGGGGCTAAGGACGTTGATGCCATGATCGATCTGTTCAATGAGTTCTACGGCAGTACGGTCATTGCCGGAAATCATACCGTAAAGGTAACCAAGTAAACAAAAAGGTGCACAGCACCTTTTTCTCTGTATATGAAAGGCTGACATGTGAATCAGCCTTTTAATGTAACTGGTTTATTTCTTCCAGAGGTCGAATGGATATAAGCCTTCCATCTTGTAGGCGGCAATTCTTCTGACAACCATTTCCTTATCCTGCGGATAGGTTACGCCGAACCAGTCGGCACCGGTCTTCATTACCTTTACCTTGATCTTGCCTTCGCCGATCAGCTGGCCGATGGCTGTTGGAATGACGTGTTCTGACTTTGGAACATCGATCTTCTCAGCCAGGAACTGCTTGAAGATTTCCTTCAGCATTGGATATACGGCTGGTGTGAAGCCCCAGAAGTTCATGCTGCAGAGACCGTTTTCCAGTTCTACTTCATTGCCTTCCTCATCGAATGTTACAGGCTTGTCACCCTTTCTGGCGATCTTCTGAATTTCAACGATCTTGCTTAAGTAGCCGTCCTTGTTTTCACAGACACCTCTTGTTACGGTGCCGTTGTCTGTCAGGGTCTTTGTCAGCTGATAGCCGACCATGCCGAATTCATCATCTTTGACTTCGTTCTTCAGGAAGTTGTACATGATCTCGAATGATTCCTTGCCATAGAAGTCGTCAGCGTTGATTACCATGAATGGTCCGTCAATGTGCGGTTCCGTGACGATCAATGCCTGTGTTGTGCCCCATGGCTTTGTTCTGTCTTCCGGACATACGAATGGTGCCGGCAGATCATGAACATCCTGGTAAGCATATTCAACCTGCATGAATGGTCTGATCTTGTTGCCGATATGCTCGTCGAACAGTGCTTCGTGTTCCTGTCTGATGATCAGGACGACCTTTCTGAATCCTGCTCTGTAGGCATCGTAGATAGAGAAGTCGATGATGCTTTCACCGTTGTTGCCAACGACATCGATCTGCTTTAATCCGCCATAACGGCTGCCTAAACCGGCTGCTAATATGACTAATACTGGTTCCTGCATAATATTGTTTTCCTCCACATTATTCCTTCTATATTCTATCAGCAACAGCCTGAAATAATCAATATGAAGAGGTTTCGCCGGTGCCTTTTTTAAGGGACAAATAAGGCATGTTCTTCTTGCATAAAACGGGTAATATAAGTACAATAATAGTAGCGATTATGAGGTAGTAAATTGCTAATCTAAAAAGGAGTTAGCTAATGAAGGTTAGTTCTGTTAAAAGACTTTCAGTCGAAAGCATGGACTTAGTTCTCAGCCTTGGCCGGGAGGTAGCCACCGTAATGGTGGTAACTTTCAGTGTGAATGAAAAATGAAGATGCTTTTTTATGAGCATCTTTTTCTAACTTACTTGAAAAGGGATGTATCCCCGCGGTAATGATAGACGCCGCGAAGTACATAATAGCTTTTAAAAGTCTTATCCATGATCTATGAAGAGGAGGTTGTGTACTATGGATCAGTTGGAACTGAAGTATTTGGAAGCCGCAGCCGTAGGTGATGTCAATGTCGTCAAGGAGGCATTGAAGCAGGGCGTGAAAGTTGATACGGCAAATGAGGAAAAGAGAACAGCTCTGATGCGCTGCACAAGAAGAGGGCGCAAGCAGGTTACCCAGATACTCATAGATGCCGGTGCAGATGTCAATGCACTGGATGAAAACAACAAGACAGCACTTATGGGTGCTTGCAAGAAGGGACATGTAGAAGTCGTACAGATGCTGATAGATGCCGGTGCAGATGTCAATGCATTTGATGATCAGGGAAATACGGCATTGATGAGAGCTGCCTTCCAGGGCCACGAAGCCATCGTGAGAGCTCTGATCAAGGCAGGCGCAAACGTTAACCAGCAGGATTCAAAGGGCCGTACCGCACTTATGGAAGCGTGTAGTGCTGGAAGTGTAAACGTAATTGATGTATTATTAGCTAGAAAAGCTGATGTAAACATCCAGGACAAGATGGGATGTACTGCACTGATGAGAGTCAGCTATGCCGGATTTGATGAACTGATCAGGCAGCTATTGGATCATGATGCAGACAAGGATCTCAGAGACAGAGATGGCAAGAGAGCTTATGATTATTATGTAACCAGACATGATAATGAAGAGATATTAGACAGATTAGCTTAAGGGAGAGAAACTATGAAAGATTACGAGACAAAGAACATTAAGAGTGTAGTTGTGTTAGGCCATACTGGCGCAGGAAAGACAGAAGTTCTTGAATCAGTATTATTTAATACAAAGGTAACAGACCGTTTCGGCAAGGCCGTTGACGGAACAAGCATCATCGACAGCGACGCTGAAGAACAGAAGCGTGGAATGTCAGTCTACACCCACGTAGTACCGGTTGAATGGGCAGGCCAGAAGATCAACTTCCTGGATACCCCAGGGTACCTGGACTTCGCAGGTGAGCAGACAGCCGCATTGGCAGTAGCTGACAATGCATTGATCGTAGTAAGCGCCAAGGACGGTGTTCAGTCAGGAACAATGAAGGCTTATCACGCTACGACAAACAGGAACATGCCTGTCATGTTCTTCGTTACCAGAGTTGATGAGGACAACGCAGACTATGCAAAGGTCGTTTCTGATCTGGAAAGACGCTGCAAGGCCGTACCTTTAACTCTTCCTATCATGGAAAACGGCAAGGCTGTAGGTGTTGTAAACATCATCACCAAGAAGGCATTCATCGGCGGCAAGGAAGCTGAAGTTCCTGCTTCACTGGCCGGTCAGGTTGAGGACGGATATGCCGTATTATGTGAAGCCATCGCCATGACAGACGATGAGCTGACAGAAAAGTTCTTAATGGAAGAACCTTTCACAGACGAGGAAATCATCAAGGGCTTAGGCCATGGCTTACGTCATGGTACGATCAGACCTATCCTGTGCGGTTCAGCAACCAAGTTCGTCGGCATCGACACATTGCTTGATGCCATCGAAAAGTATGCTCTGAACGCTGACAAGGTCACATACAAGGCAACAAATGCAAAGGGCGAAGAGATTGACTTACCGGTTGATCCAAACGGTCCGTTCGCAGCATTCGTATTCAAGACAATCAATGATGCATTCGCACAGATTTCACTGGTAAAGGTAGTTTCAGGCGTATTATCAGGTGAAACACCTGCATACAACATGAACGCTGATGAAAATGAAAAGATCGGTTCAATCGTTGTCATCAGAGGCAAGAACCAGGAAAAGGTCACAAAGCTGGAAGCCGGCGACATCGGTGCAGTTCTGAAATTACAGTACACCCACACCAATGACACCCTGTCAACAAAGGCCAATCCTCTGAATCTGCCGAAGATCGAATTCCCGCACGGCATGCTGGGCAAGGCAATCTGGCCGAAGTCAAAGAACGATGAAGACAAGATGTCAACAGGTCTGAATAAGATCCGTGAAGAAGATCCAGCCTGCGAAGTAATCAACAATACCGAGACAAGAGAACTCGTATTATACGGTATCGGTGACCAGCACATTGATGTAATCATCAACAAGCTGAAGAGCAGATACAAAGTTGAAGTTAACCTGACAGAACCAAAGGTTCAGTACCGTGAGACCATCCGTGGAACGGTTGAAGTTGAAGGTAAGCATAAGAAGCAGACCGGTGGTGCTGGCCAGTACGGTGACGTATGGGTAAGATTCGAACCATGTGAAGATCAGGAAGAAATGGTATTTGAAGAAGCAGTAGTCGGCGGTGCCGTACCAAAGCAGTACTTCCCGGCTGTTGAAGCAGGATTAAGAGAATGCATGAACAAGGGCGTTCTGGCCGGCTATAAGGTAGTTCACGTAAAGGCTACATTATTCGACGGTTCATTCCACCCGGTAGACTCCAAGGAAATCGCCTTCAAGAGCGCTGCCAGACTTGCATACAAGGCCGGCATGCCAAAGGCTAAGCCAGCATTACTCGAACCAATCATCAAGGCTGAAGTTACGATTCCAAGTGAATACGTAGGAACCATCTACGGCGACTTCTCAAAGAGAAGAGGCATGATCATGGATAACAGAGCCATCGATGATGAGACAACAGTAATCGTTGCTGAAGTACCAATGGCTGAAATGGTAACATACGCTACCGAGTTACGTTCAATGACTCAGGGCACAGGTTCATATGTTCAGGAATTCGTAAGATATGAATACGCTCCGCAGATGGTAGCTGACAAGGTCATCGCAGAAGCCAAGATTGAGGACGACGAAGACTAATATTCAGAAACAATCAGGAAATCACGGCAGAGAGATCTGCCGTTTTTTCATAAAATAAAATAATGATATCAACCAATAAGTTAGTGTAAAATCAACGTATTTAAAGCTTATAAATCGATAAAAAGCATATCTGTACCTAAAGATATAAATATTGTGTAGATAAAATAGGTTGAATATATCCTATATTTTTGATACATTAGGATTATAAAGGAGGTGTCGAAATGTTGGTAGATACCAGAAATATTATTTCCATGACGGATGCCAATCAAAACTTTTCTAAAGTTGCACGACTAGTAGATCAAAATGGTTCAGCAGTAATAATGAAGAACAACAGACCGAGATATCTGATCGTAAATTTTGAAGAAACCGATTCCATACAGATGGCATCAGATACAGATGTCTCCGTAGTTTCAAAAAGACTAATCAAGCAAAACAGGAAAGCTTACGAGGAACTGGCTAAATGATCATTCTTTCGAAAGAACAGATTGTTTCTTTGCATAAAGAATTAATAGAAGAAACCGGTGGAATTCACGGACTAAAAGATGAAGGGATGTTGGAATCAGCACTCGCTGCACCATTCCAGACTTTTGACGGTGAAGAACTGTATCCATCGATTTATCAGAAAGCTGCAAGGCTCGGTTTTGGATTAGCAAGCAATCATGCGTTTATTGACGGAAACAAAAGAATTGGAGCTCACGCCATGCTGATATTTCTTTTGCTGAATGGAATTGAATTAAAGTATGGGCAGGAAGAGTTAAGTGATCTGTTTTTGAATATAGCGGATAGTAAAGCCGGCTATCCAGAAACGTTAGTTTGGATTGTTCAGCATCTATCATAAATGCATAAATATCATTTACCGAGAAGTGTCTGTTTCGAAATAGAATCAGACATTTTGTTTTGGACTTAAATGGTGTATTAAAAACTTGTAAACAGTTCAAAACCATAAAGTGAAAGAAAGGTATGGTATAATGATCACAGTGAGAGGTGTCTTATGATTACGGAAAAACAGTTAGCAGGAATGATAGATCATACAAACCTTAAGGCTTTTGCCACGGACGCTGACATGAAGAAACTCTGCGATGAGGCGGTCAGATATGGCTTTGCGATGGTCGCCATCAATTCAGGACAGTCCAGAAGATGTTCTGAATATCTCAGGGGAACGAATATTCATACCGGGGCAGCCATAGGATTCCCATTAGGTCAGCAGTCCATTGAAACCAAGGTCTTTGAGACTGAGGATGCCATCAGAAACGGTGCCAATGAAATAGATTACGTCATTAACATCACTGAGTTGAAGGAAAAGAACTATGGGTATGTCGAAGAGGAAATGAGACGTATCGTTGAAACATGTCACAGATGTGACATTACCTGCAAGGTCATCTTTGAAAACTGCTATCTGACCGATGAGGAAAAACTGAAGATGTGTGAGATAGCCCTTAAGGTTGGGCCTGAATACATCAAGACATCTACGGGATTCGGCACCTCAGGAGCAACTCTTGAAGATGTCAGGCTGATGAAGAAGGCAGTAGGTGACATGATCAAGGTCAAGGCAGCAGGCGGAATAAGGACTCTGGATGATGCTCTGGCATACGTGGAAGCCGGTGCTGAAAGAATCGGTACTTCAGCCGGAGTCAGGATCATTGAAGAATACAGAACAAGGAACAGTCATTAGCGTGACTGTTTTTTTGTAAATACATACTTGGTATAATGATAGTAGAAAGATAATGAGAGGAACAATAATATGTACGCATGGAAGAGATACTATGAAGGCCTGAACAAGGTCCTTAACGACATTCTGGATTCCCAGGAAGAAAACATGCTCAAGGCAGCCAGGATCTGTGCCGAAACCACCAAGAAGGGCGGACTGATCTATGCCTTCGGTACCTGGCATTCAATGCTGGTTGCTGAGGAGCAGTTCTACCGAGCCGCTTCACCGGCCAACTTCGTTGCCATCTGTGAACCAAGCCTTAACGGAACCAGGGAAATGAGTGTGCTGGGCAGATTTGAATCGCTGTATGGCTGGGGCAATGCGATCGTTGACTACTGGAAGATCGATCCCGAAAAGGACTGTCTGATTCTGATATCCAACAGCGGAAATAACATCGTAGGCGTTGATGCCGCCTTAAGGACAAAGGAACTCGGAATACCGTTAATTGCCATAACGTCTACGGAATATGCCGATACCATGAAGACAAAGCATACCTGCGGCAAGAAACTGAAGGACATTGCGGATGTCGTGCTGGATAACTGCTGCCCGATCGGGGATGCCGTGGTTGATCTGGAAGGATTGCCAATCAAGGCCGGTCCTGCCAGCGGTGTGCCGATGTACTTCCTGATGTCAGCGCTGTTACTGCAGATGGAAGAACTGTGCCTGCAGGACGGGTTTGTTCCGGAGGTATATTATAACGGTCACGTAAAGAACATGACCGAAGAAGCCAAGGACAAGCTGCCATGGCTCAAGGGTGTTGATGCTGACAAGCACAACAGGGAACTGCTGGATAAGTACTACTACCGTATCAAGACATTGTAATAGGAATAAGAGCCTGCCACGCAGGCTCTTGCTGATTTTACATTCATTTTACAATTGCAGCCGTTTGTCTTTACACGGCTGCTTTATTATGCCCTTGAAAGATCAGGTGAATAATTTAATGAAATGGATATGGAATCAAATAGATAAGAGAGAAAAGTACCCGTCAAAAAAGCGCAGATGGTTCCTGCTCTGTAACACACTCTTTTTTGCCCTGTTAGGTGCAATTACATGGCTGGTTGGCATTCTGCTGTTTGGATTGAACTGGCAGTGGGGCGTATGCCTGATAGGATATCCGGCATTCTTTTTTGGGTATCTGGGTGGACTGTTCTTCATCCTGAAACGTTAGCAGAACGGAGAGCAGATAATGGAAATCAGCATTTTGGATTTTTTAGCATATTTACGCACTTACCCGTCACTGATTATCAGTACTGTTCTGGTACTTGCGGTAATTTTCGTAAACGGATGGACTGATGCGCCTAATGCCATCGCAACATGCGTTACCACCAGGGCGATAAAACCGAAGAACGCCATATACATGGCTGCGGTATTCAACTTTCTGGGATTGCTGGTAATGACCATATTCAACCGGAGCGTCGCTGAAACCATCTATAACATCGTTGACTTCGGAGATAACACTTCCATGGCTCTGGTTGCTCTATGTGCCGCCATGACGGCCATTGTACTGTGGGCTTCAGCCGCAAGCATCTTCGGAATCCCTACTTCCGAATCGCATGCCCTGATAGCCGGTCTGACCGGAAGTGCAATTGCCATCCACGGCAATCTGGAAGGCGTAAGCGCTGCGGAATGGGGGAAAGTAATTGCCGGACTGTTCATGTCTACCATTGTGGGATTTGTTCTCGGATACATTGTGGTTAAGACGGTTGAAAGGATCTGCAGATACATGGACAGAAGAAAGACGAACGTCTTCTTCAACAAGGCTGAAGTATTTGCCGGGGCATCAATGGCATTCGTACATGGCGCCCAGGATGGCCAGAAGTTCATTGGCGTATTCCTGCTGGGAATGTTCCTGGCTCAGGGAACCAGCCATGCCGTTGAGGTTTCAATACCTCTGTGGCTGATGCTTCTGTGTTCAGCCATCATGGGAATCGGTACATCCATCGGCGGCATGAAAATCATCAAGTCCGTTGGCATGGATATGGTAAAGCTGGAAAGCTACAAGGGCTTCTGTGCAGATGTTGTATCTGCACTCTGTATCCTGGTATCTACCCTTACCGGACTTCCGGTTTCCACTACTCACGTCAAGACCAGTGCGATCATGGGCGTAGGCGCCAGCAAGGGAATAAAGAGAGTTAACTGGAATGTGGTTAAGGAAATGGTCATGGCCTGGCTTCTGACCTTCCCGGGATGCGGGCTGGTTGGATTTGCGATGACAAAACTGTTTCTGATATTCATGTAATGGAGGATAGTATAGAATGAAAAAAGAGAAGATAAATTATTTTGAGCATTTCACGACAGTGGCCGGAATTGCTGAAAAACAGGCAAAGTTATTGAACAAGATAGTAGAAAACTATGATGAGAGCAAGCTGGATCAGTACATTCAGGAAATGCACTCACTTGAACACAACGCTGATTATCTTAAGAATCAGATGGTAACTGAACTGGTCAGGGATTTCCTGCCGCCAATCGACAGGGAAGACATCATGATGCTGGCTGACCTCTATGATTCGGTGTGTGACAGCATTGATGACGTACTGCTGAGGATCTACATGTACAACATCAGGGAAATGAGAGATGACGTTCAGACCATTACCCAGAGGATCTGCAAAATCTGTAATGAACTTGGAAAGCTTACCGGAGAATTACGGAACTTCAAATCAAATGAAAAGCTTCTAGATCTGGTCACGGCAGTAAATGACATAGAAGAAGAGGGCGACAAGCTGTACATAGACGCAACACACAGACTTTACAAGGATGAAACGGGAATAAAAGTCATTTCAGCATGGACTAATATTTACACTTCACTTGAAGATTGTTATGATTCATGTGAATTGGTCGCAGACGAGATCAAGACAGTGATCATAAAGAACTGCTAGAATTCACGAAATACGAGGAAATAATGAACTTAATATATATCATAGAAGATGATGAAAACATCAGGGAGATAGAAGAGTATACTCTGGAAAATGCCGGTTTCCAGACTGTTTCCTTTGGCAATATTGAACAATGTGCAGAAGCCATGAAGAAGACTGTGCCGGATCTGCTTCTTGTGGACATCATGTTACCTGACGGTGACGGTCTGCAGTTTGTCGAAGAACTGCGCAGAAGTCCTCAGTTTGAAGACATACCGGTAATAATGGTTACCGCAAAAACAAGAGAAATAGACATCGTCAAGGGACTTGATCATGGAGCTGACGATTACATAACCAAACCGTTTTCGGTTCTGGAACTTACTTCCAGGGTCAAGAGTCTGTTAAGAAGAACAGTTAAAACATCAGACATCATGGAATTTGAGGGACTGGTGGTAGATCTTAAGGAACATATAGTGAGTGTTGATGGGGAAGAAGTCATCCTTACAAACAAGGAGTTTGATCTTCTCTGCCTTCTGATGACCAACAGGGGAAGAGTACTATCCCGCAGTACCATTCTTGAACACATATGGGGATTTGAATATGAAGGTGAATCCCGCACTGTAGACATGCACATCAGCACACTGCGGCAGAAGCTGGATGAGTGGGGTAAGCACATCATTACGATCAGAAATGTAGGTTACGTTATAAGGCCATTATGAGAAAGCGAATGTACTCCAATCTGATAATCATATGTCTGTTATCAGTATTGTTATCAACGTTTAGCATTACCTTTGTTTACTATAACCTGTTTCAGAGCAGAGTCAGAGAAGACCTGAAGGTCAATCTTGAACTGCTGAAGGGGACAGGCTTCTTTAATGACGCTGACAGTACTACCGGAATCGCCAACATCAAGACGGATAATGACGATTTCCGCATAACCTGGGTAAGGTCGGACGGCAAGGTGCTTTACGATAACGATACTGATGCCGAATTGCTGGATAATCACCTGAACCGTGAGGAAATAGCAGAGGCGTTTGAGACAGGGGTTGGGGAAAGCATTCGTGAATCTGAAACCATGAACATGAATACCCACTATTATGCTGAACTGCTGGATAATCAGACAGTATTGCGTGTGGGCAGTAACGCCAGAAATCTGGTCAGTGTCTTTTCAGCCTCCATCCCGGCCATATTCATAGCCGTTCTGCTCATCGTCATTATCTGCATACTGCTGTCTCAGAGACTGACGGACCAGATGCTTGAACCTGTGGAGAAAATGGTTGACAGCATTGATAGCGTTGACATTGATCCGGTCTATGATGAACTCAAGCCATTCTCCGACAAGATAAAGAAGCAGTACAATGAAATACTGAAAACGGCGAACATTCGTGAGGAATTCAGTGCCAACGTATCGCATGAGCTGAAGACACCGCTTACGGCAATAGCCGGTTATGCAGAACTTATGGAGTCTGACCCAAACACTTCCGACAGGCATAAGCATTTCTCCAAAGAAATAATAAAGAGTGCCGGAAGACTGCGCTCCCTGATCGACGATACCATCATGTTGTCGGAGCTTGATCATAACGGGGAAAGAAGTCTTGAGGTCATAAGGCTGGATGAAGTTGTCGGTGAATGTATCTCAACAATGAAGGTCAATGCCGAAAAGAAGGGCATAGCCCTTGAGTATGAAAGTGAACCGGCAACGATCATGGCGGTCAGCGAACTGATCATACAGATGGCAGAAAACCTCATTCAGAATGCCATCAACTACAACAGGGATTACGGCTGGGTCAGGGTATCCGTAAGAAGAAAAAAGGGACAGTGCATACTGTCTGTAAGCGATAATGGCATAGGCATACCGGAGGAGGATCAGGGCAGAGTATTTGAACGTTTCTACAGAGTTGAAAGAAGCCGTTCAAGAGCGACGGGCGGAACCGGACTCGGACTGGCAATAGTCAAGCACATAGCTGAAATTCACAAGGCTGACATCACTCTGAAGAGCCGCATCAATGAAGGTACACAGATCAGCGTCACATTTAACGAAGCATATACAAAGGATTGATAAACAGCCCGCAAGTGCGGGCTTTCTATTGAGTTTATGAGGCTTTCATGTTACTATGGAAACTGAAGAGAGACGTTTCAGTTTCCGGAGGAATGATGGAACTAAACCAGCAGATAATCGATAAGGCAACCGAGCTTTTCAACCGGAAGGGATTACGGTTTACCCTGGATGAAATAAGCGAGCAGCTGCATATCAGCAAGAAGACGATCTACGTTTACTTCAGATGCAAGGAAGATCTGTTAATGACCATGGCAGATCAGGTTTTTGCGTCCGTTCGGGACAAGAAGAGACAGATAATCGCTGAGGAAATGCCCTATGAGGACAAGCTGAAGAAGATGCTGGTAGCCCTGCCTGATGAATACCTCAACATTGACTTCCGCAAGCTGGAACATCTGGAGGAGAAGTATCCGGCAGTCTATGAGAGGGTAAGGCAATACCTGGAGACGGGATGGGATCCGGTAATAGAATTAATTGAACATGGGCAGAAACAGGGAATACTGAAGAAGATAAGCATTCCGGTACTGCAGACAATGGTATCCTCGTCGATCAGGTCGTTCATCAACGACGGGATACTGGAAAGCAATGACATTAACTATACTGAAGCACTGGACAGTATGGCAGAGATAATTATCAATGGAATTAAGGAGAGATGATTCATGATAGCTTTGAACAATAACTGGGAATTTACCACGGAGTGGAATGAAGACTTTCTGAGATGGCGTGGCGGCAGTAATGAAAAGGTACGCATACCGCATACTGTTAAGGAATTGCCTCTGCACTACATCAACGAAAAGGATTATCAGATGATCAGCGGCTACCGCCGTAAGATCTCCATCCCCAAGAAGGCAGATGGCAAGAGGATCTTCCTGCAGTTTGACGGGGCAGCACACATTGCGACCGTTTATGTCAACGGCATTGAGCTGATGACCCATAAGGGTGGCTATACGGCATTCCGCGTGGAGATCACCAATCATGTCATTGCCGGCGAAAAGTGTGAAGTTGCCGTAAAGCTGGACAGCACGGAGAATCCGACCGTTCCGCCATTCGGCTTCGTAATTGACTATCTGACCTACGGCGGCATCTACAGACCGGTATGGCTGGACATTGAGGAGAAGGATTTCATTTCCGACATCTTCGTTTCAACACCGTCACTGGATACTGTTCATGTCATTACCACAATTGACGGCGATGAGAATCTGGAAAAGACGATCAGAGTAAAGGAACTGGATGGCACGGTAGTCGGTGAAAAGATCACTGATAAGAATGACATTACTTTACGAGTTCCTGATCCAAAGCTGTGGAACTGCGATAACCCTAACTTATATTTATGTGAAGTAAGTCTGGCTAACGGTTCAGTTAAGACGACCAGATTCGGCTTTAGACTGGCAGAATTCAGAACAGACGGCTTCTATCTCAACGGCTTAAGAATGGTCATGAGAGGACTGGACAGACATCAGAACTATCCTTATGTCGGCTATGCCGTAAGTGATTCACTGCAGGTCGAAGATGCCAGGATTCTGAAGGAAGAACTCTGCTGCAACGCGGTCAGAACATCTCACTACCCGCAGTCTCAGGCCTTCATTGATGCCTGTGATGAAAAGGGACTTCTGGTATTTACGGAGATCCCCGGCTGGCAGCATATCGGCGATCTGGAATGGAAGAAAGTTGCCTGCCAGCATGTCAGGGAAATGATCCTGCAGTACCGCAACCACTCGTCAATCGTATTATGGGGCGTAAGAATAAATGAAAGTCAGGATGACGATGAATTCTATACCGCAACCAACAAGATAGCTCATGAACTGGATCCGACCAGACCTACTTCAGGAGTCAGATACATCGAGAAGAGCCATCTGCTGGAAGACGTATATGCCTATAACGATTTCTCTCATACCGGCAATAATCCGGGTGCCAGAAAGAAGAAGGACATCACTCCCGACGTTAAGAAGTCATTCCTGATCTCTGAGGCCAACGGCCACATGTTCCCGACCAAGTCATTCGACAAGTGGTCATTGAGGCAGGAACATGCCTTAAGACACGCCAGAGTCATGAACGCAGCCTTAGGCAGCGGGGAACATGCCGGTGTATTCCAGTGGTGCATGTTTGACTACGCTACGCACAAGGACTTCGGCAGCGGTGACAGAGTATGTTACCACGGCGTAATGGACATGTTCAGAAACCCGAAGCTGGCCAGTGCGGTCTATGCAATGCAGGGAGATAAGGACAGCGTTCTGGAAGTCGGAACATCAATGGACATCGGTGACTATCCTGGCGGTAACGTCGGCAGCTTCTATGTATTTACCAACGCCGACAGCGTAAAGCTTTACAAGAATGACGTCTTTGTCAAGGAATTTAAGGAATCTGAATTCAAGGCTCTCAAACACGGACCGTTACTGATAGATGATACGATCGGCAAGCTTCTCGAGACTAATGAGGGCTTTACCGGTGACAAGGAAAAACTGCTGCATGACTGTCTGTTGTCAGCAGCCAAAAACGGCATCAACGACATGCCTCTGAAGGATAAGGCCAAGATGGGCTATGCCATGATGAAGTACAAGCTGAAATATGAAGACGGTGTCGTTCTGTTCGGCAAGTATGTCGGCAACTGGGGCGGGGAAGCCACGGTATGGAGATTTGACGGCATAAAGAACGGTGAAGTTGCGGTTTCAAGGACATTATGTCCCAGCAGCAGGCTTCATCTTGAAGTAAGACAGAGCGCAACGGAACTGCACGAGGGTGACATGTACGACATGGCAGCCGTAAGAGTAAGAGTGCTCGATGAATATGACAACATCGCACCGTATGCTCAGCTGCCGGTAAGATTTGCGGCAGAAGGCGACATTGAAGTTGTAGGACCTGAATGCGCAACGGCTGAAGGCGGCATGACCGGTACATATATCAGAACGGTTGGCAGAAGCGGCGCCGGCAAGCTTACGGTATCTGCCAGCGGACTGGAAGACGTGGTAATTGAATTTACGGTAAAGGAATAGAAACATGAAGATCAAGTGGGTAGTAAACAATAAAAGAGGAGAAGCAGAACTTGAAAGAGTCAATCACATAACGGTTGACCTGGATAACGAAACCATAACCAAGGCCGTGGCTGAACTGGAAGTACCGATGAGTGAAAAGGTATTCTTCAATGGTTATCAGTCCTGGAGCTGGTCACCAGAGTATACTGATCAGGATGCCATCTATCCTGCCAGATTACCGAAGGTACTGATCAGGAGATTTGCCCTGGACAGATACGCTGACTATCACTTCGTAAAGTATGAGCGTAAGAAGGGTATCTTCCATGGCTTCTCATACTGTTATTTCCGCGACGGCAATAAGTTCAGACTGTTTGCCTCTCTGGATGAGGATCCGGGCTACACGATCTTCCGTTATAGCTGTAAAACCAATAAGCTGACCATTACCCGTGACTGCGAAGGGCTGAAGCAGAATGGCAGTTTCCACGCCTTTGATCTCTACTATCATGAAGGCAGTGAGAAGGAAGTATTTGACGGCTGGTTTAAGGAACTGGGCATTGAGCCATCTAAGGCCAAGAGGCTTGTAGGTTACTCAAGCTGGTACAACCGTTATGAGGACATCAGTGAAAAAAGTATTCTGGAAGATCTGGAAGGATGTAAGAAGGTGCTCATCAAGGGTAACCTGTTCCAGGTCGATGACGGCTGGGAACCGACAGTCGGTGACTGGCTTGAACCTGACAGGGCCAAGTTCCCTAACGGCATGAAGGCAGTATGCGACCGCATTCACGCAGAGGGATATCTGGCCGGCATCTGGCTGGCTCCGTTTGTCTGTACCAAGAAGTCAGAAATATATCAGAAACATCAGGACTGGCTGTTAAAGGTAAACGGCAAGAACTGGCTTAACGGATCCAACTGGGGTGGATTCTACTCCCTGGATCTGGATAATCCGGAAGTAATAAAGCACATCCGCAAAGTGTTTAAGAGAGTGTTTGATGAGTGGGGATTTGACCTGGTAAAACTGGATTTCCTGTACGCAGCGGCACCATTCCCAAGCAGGACGAGAAGCCGTGCAGGCAAGATGATCGATGCCATGAAGCTCTTAAGAGAAGTATGTAAGGATAAACTGATCTTAGGATGCGGCGTCCCGATGATGCCGGCCTTCGGATTAGTTGACTACTGCCGCATCGGCTGTGACGTTTCCCTGGACTGGGATGACAAGAGGATCATGCAGTATGCCCACAGGGAAAGAGTTTCCACAAGTCATTCCATCGACAACACCATTTACCGCCGTCAGCTGAATAACAGGGCCTGGATCAATGACCCTGACGTATTCTTCCTGCGTGACGATAACATCGTACTGTCAAAACAGGAAAAGCAGTATCTGTACGCCATTGATGCCCTGATGGATGGAATCCTTCTGACCTCTGACAATCCGGCAAACTACAGTGAGGAACAGATCAGGGAGTTCAAGGAAGCCATCGAATTAAGAGAAAAGGCTACGGACATTGAAGTGGTTTACGATAAGACGCCGCACATCGAATATAAGATCGACGGCAAAAAGAAGAAACTGCTGCTGAAATAAGAATATAACAGATAAAATCCCGCATGCCAGTGCGGGATTTTAAGTGCTAATGCTGAACAATAGCTTACAAGGAAAGAATGATGACAAAATGATTATCACTCAGTTAGCATATGCTAACTACAATTAAGATTATAGTTTACGGACAGGTGATATGTCAACAACAATTAACCAAACAACCTCTTTGTGCTAATATAAGTATATGAAAAAGACATTTCTGTTTTTAGTGTGCGCCCTGATGATAATTCTGACGGGGTGTGATAAGACTGTTGAATATGATCAGCCTGAAGGGCATGTCTGTGACATGTCCGGTTACGGTTATGAAACCGAAAACTTCTACTACATCAATCTTGATACCATGTTTGATCTGATGGATCAGAAGAAGACATTCATCGTCTTTCTGGCTCATCTGGGCTGCCCATGGTGCGAGGAATTACTGCCGGTACTGGACAAAATCAGTGTGGAGAAGGAAATGAAGGTATACTATCTGAATTCTCTCAGTGATGAAACCGTTCAGGATCAGGAAGGGCTGGATAAACTATTGGAACTGGCAAGTGAATACGTAACGGAAGAGGACGGCAAGCCTGTATTATGGGCGCCATCGATCTTCTACGTTCAGCAGGGAAAGATCATTGACGTACATGAAGGTACAGTCAATACTCACCCGGCCCGGGAGAGAAAGATGACGGAAAAGGAAATTGCCAGACTTGAATACAATCTGCGCAAGGAATTTGATGCCCTGTTAGTGAGGAAATGAGCATGAGAAAGATATATGTGATCGGCGGCGCCAACGTTGACATTCTGGCTCGCAGCTATGCCCCGATAATACCTGCTGACTCCAATCCGGGACATGTCAGCTATACCTTTGGCGGCGTAGCTCATAACATTGCCTGCAATCTGGCCAAACTTGGCTGTCAGGTTGAATTCATCACGGCCATTTCCGAGGATAACTTCGGCAAGCAGGTGCGTCAGCACTGCCATGACGCAGGAATGAAGCTTACCCACTGTCAGTTCTTCAGGGATTATTCTACGTCTCTGTATCTGGCGATCGTACAGCCTGACGGCGACATGAACGTGGCCATTGCCGACATGGAGATACTGTCTCATCTGGATGTTGAAAAGGTCTCCAGAGTTCTCTCCGAAGCTGATGAAGATGACTTTGTGGTCATAGATACCAATCTGACCGTCAATCAGATACAGATACTCGTACAGAACTGTCCATGCAGGATCTTTGCTGATCCGATCTCAACGACCAAGGCTGTCAAGGTTCTGCCGTTCCTGGACAAATTGTATTTCCTGAAACCAAATCAGCTGGAAGCGGAGAAACTGTCGAATTTACCGTGCTCCAGCATTGACGGTTACGTTAACAATCTGTGTTTCTTCCTGGAAAGGGGAGTTAAGAACATAGTGATATCACTCGGCAAAGACGGGGTAATTGCCAGTAACGGCAATGAAGCCTATCACGTTGCCAACATTCCGATGGACATCGTCAATACGACGGGTGCCGGAGACAGTTTCATGGCCGGGTTCATATACGGTCAGCACAAAAACAGAACTTTCCTGGATTCACTGTTCAATGCCATGGCGGCCAGCTATGTGACGCTGATGAGCAACGAGACGGTAAACCCGTTGATGAGTGAAAAACTATTGAAGACATTCCATGATGACATGCTTAAGAATGCCAAGGTGACCGTACTGGCCATTTAGCGAGGTACATGATGAGAAAACTGATGCTGGTAATTCTTGCGGTAATGGTGCTGTTGGTTACTGGGTGTGCAGCTGACAGCCGCGATTACAAGGGCAAGAAGGGAAAGATAGTAACCAGACAGCCGGAAGACATCCGTAAGATGTTTGATGACGGTGAAACTTTCATCGTGTTTGCCGGTACCAAGGACTGTGATTCCTGCGCCAGATATGAGCCGATAGTCAGGGAGTTCGTTGACAGATATGATGTAACGTTTTATTATATGCCGGCTGATGACTATGAGTCGGATACCGTAAAGGACATCATCTACAACTATCTGTACAAGCTTGATCTGACGCCTTCAACCTACATAGTGAAGGATGGCAAGGCAGTTGATCTTGAAGAAGGAGTAATTGAGTACGACAATTTAGTGAGGTGGTTACAGAAACATGAGTTCATCTACTAAGGAAACACTTACTGAAGTCATATCACGTAATGATATCATTGAAGATCTGAAGAAGCTGGGTGTAAGAGAGGGAATGGTGCTTGAAGTACACAGTTCACTAAGCTCTCTGGGTTACGTCGTAGGCGGTGCTCAGAGTGTCGTTGATGCCCTGCTGGAAGCAGTTGGCTTCAACGGGACCCTGGTTATGCCGATTCAGAGTTCAGAGAATACCGAACCGTCATTCTGGGTAAATCCGCCGGCAGAGAGGCAGCTATGGGCCAAGATCAGAGAATCAACACCGGCCTTCAAGCCTGACGAGTCAGACATAACCCACATGGGTCGGATCGCCGAGAATCTCAACAGAAGACCTGGTTCCTACCGTTCCTATCATCCAAGCTGTGCCTTTGTGACATATGGCAAGTATGGCAAGCTGATCGCTCAGAAACAGTCACTGGATTTTCCTCTGGGAGAGCAGTCACCGCTGGCTGAGATGTATAACCTGCCAACATACGTTCTTTTATTAGGCGTTGGCTACGATAACTGCACCGGCATGCATCTGGGTGAATACCGTTCCAATGCCCGCAAGGTAAATCTGCAGGGCGGGGCAATAGAAGAGAACGGCTACAGAAAGTGGGTAAAGTATCTGGACATTACTCTCGATTCAGATGAGTTTGTTGAAATAGGAAAGGACATGGAAGAAAGAGGCATGGTAGCCGAGGGAACGGTTGGCCATGCAACATGCAAGCTGTTCAAACTGGCAGATGCGGTAGACCGTACTGCTGCCTGGCTTGCACTTAAGTATCCAATGGAGTGAGCAGTATGAAGGAAATAATGATTGCCACAGGCAATAAGAATAAGACAAGAGAATACAGGGAAATGCTGGAGCCGTTAGGCTACAGGGTCCATGATTTAAGTGAGATCGAACACGTTGATCCTGAAGAGACGGGAACCACGTTCGCTGAAAACGCCCTGATCAAGGCCAGAAGCGTTCATGACAAGGTAAAGATGATGACCATAGCCGATGATTCAGGTCTATCCATCAGAGCACTGAACGGGGAACCGGGTATTTATTCAGCACGTTATCTGGAACCGCATGACTACGGTTACAAGAACAGGACCCTCATTTCCAGACTTCAGGACAAGGATGACCGCTATGCCTGGTTTACCTGTGCCATTGCTCTGATCGACCACAGGGGAGTGGAACACGTATTTGAGGGAATAATGGAAGGCAAGATAGCTACGGAATTAAGAGGAGACAACGGCTTCGGTTATGATCCGATATTCCTGGTTCCGCAGTTTGGCAAGACAAGCGCAGAACTTGAGCCTGAAGTAAAGAATTCGGTATCACACCGCGGCAAGGCTACCAGAGCCTTGCTGGAATATCTCAGAAACCATCCTGAAGAGGAAGAATGATGAAAAAGGGGATAATACTGAACTGGCTTCAGACCGTCAACTGGATGGCCTTTATTCTTTCGTTTGCGATAGCCGTACCGTTATTGGTAAGACCGTTTTACTATGCCCACATTGAGCCGATGCATCTGGAAGAGTATTCCGGTTTCAGTAAGGAGGAAATCAGGGAGTCCTATGATGAGATGATGGATTTCTGCGTTTTCGGCAAACCGTTTGGAACAGGAAAGCTGAAGTACTCCGAAGATGGAAAGAGCCATTTTGAGGATGTCGCAAAGCTGTTCAGACTGGACTTCATCGTACTGACTGTAAGCTCAGCACTGCTTGTTCTCTTCAAGGTGCTGGAAAACAGGGGCATTAGGGCAGATTATAAGCTGCATACTCCCCGGTATAAGGGAGCGGTAGGCTTGCTGGCTGGAGGAGTGCTGCTTGCCAGTGTGTGCGCCATCGACTTTGACAAGGCCTTCGTGACCTTCCACCACATATTCTTCCCGGGGAAGACCAACTGGATCTTCGACTACAGGACGGATGAGATAATCATGATCCTGCCGGAGGAATTCTTCCGCAACTGCGCCATACTCATCGTTGCGGTGATGCTGGGCTTATGTGCCTTCTTCATCATTACGGAAAACAGAAAGCTGAGGAACAGGGCATGATCCACATAGTATTATATGAACCAGAGATACCGCAGAATACGGGTAACATCATCAGAACGGCCATGGCCACCGGCAGCATGCTGCATCTGATCAAGCCATACGGGTTTGTCTTCAATGAGAAGCATCTGCAGAGGGCAGGCATGGATTACATAGACAAGGCCAGCATCAGGGAACA
>JAEEGL012517886.1_pt1 | contig 24655 bp, 3 predicted proteins | sample 9134231 | NCBI WGS metagenome assembly JAEEGL01 (sample SAMN16246548, study PRJNA631951) | gut metagenome | biome: gut microbiome; feature: rumen; material: fiber-attached | host: Bos | place: Iran: Karaj | collected 2018-10
CATTGTCTTTAAGCATCACGGTGTCAAAAGACACTTCGCTACCCTCGTCGTTGTGGAGACGGTTGACGAAAATCTTCTGATCTTGGGCGACCTTGAATTGCTTGCCTGCGATTTCTACGATTGCGTACATTTTGTTTATTTGTTTGTTAATTAATTGTTTCCACGAATAATGGGACATATTTTACCCCACAAATCGGACTGCAAAGATACGAACATTTTTTTAACCACCAAAATATTTTTTTGTTTTCTAATTTTAAGGTTGTCGCTTTAGGCCATCCGGCGCCGGAGTGTGTTGCCATAAAAAGAGCAATGCCCGACCACTGTGCCCACAAACTGACCATGACCGGCCCTGTTATTCAGTTGTTATTCAGTTGTTATTCAGTGTTTCTTCAGTCATCCACTGAAGAAACACTGAAGAAATGATGGAGTAAACTGGGGGTTGGTAGGTAAAAAAAAGGGGGCGGCTCCGGTTGGAGCCGCCCCGTTCTGGCAGGTTACCGGCAAGGTTCTATAACCTATAACCAATAACCATTAACCTTTACTCGACAATCAGCTTGCGGACCACGGTGGTCTGCTCGCCCGTGATGCGGACGAAGTAGGCGCCCTTGGCCAGGTCGCGGATGTTCATTGTCAAGGTCTGACCGTTGAGCTCTTCGCTCATCACCACACGGCCGTTGACGTCGACGATGCTAACGGCCGAGCCTGCCATCTGCTCGCTCACACTCAGGGTGACCGTAGTGCTGGCGGGGTTCGGGTAGATGCTGAGGTTGCCCTCGGCGTCGACGTCGGCGATGCCTTGGCCGCCGGTGGTCTCGAAGGTGGTCACCTCGCTCCACACCGAGACGAGGGTTTCTGTGCAGATGTTGGCGACATAGACGTCGTAGGTGACCTGGGACTCGAGGCCTTCGATGGTGTAGGTGGTGGCGGTGGCAGTGGCCGACTGGCCTTGGCCGCGGTCGAAGCCGGCGTAGCCGTACTCGATGCGGTAGCTGCCGCTGCCGGCAACGGCGGGAGCCGTCCAGCTGATGGTGGCGGTGGTGCCGCTGATGCCGGTCACGCTGACGCCGGTCACGGGCTGGCAGATGTCGGTGGTGAAGGTCACAGGCTCGTCGGCCAGCGGGCCTTCGATGTTGTGGTTGCTGCCGCACATCGGGCGCACGTTGGCGTTATAGGTGACGCCGGAGGTGAGGCCGGTGGCTTCGTAGGTAGTGGTGGCTGCCTCGTAGGTGAAGGTGTCGACAGTGTTGTAGACAATCACCTGCCAGGCGTTCTCGTTGCCGCCGCGGGTCCATGTCAGGGTGACGCTTTCGTAGCCGGTTCCGGTGACGGTCAGGCCGCTGACAGGCATGCAGGGCAGCGAGTCGGTGAAGAAGTAGCTCTCGTAGGCGGGGCTCACAGCATTGTCGGCACACTCTTGATGCACCGAGTAGTAGTACTGCGTGGCGGGCATGAGGCCTGTGATGTCGAACTGGCCGTTGGCGGAGCTCATCGTGTTGGTGAGGTTGGCCGGGTTGGTGCCGTAGTTGAGCACGAAGTTCAAACCGCCGCCGACGGCAGTGACTCTGGCCGACTGGTAGTCGATGTTGCTGACGGTGACCACCGGAGTGCCGCAGCCGTTACCGACACCGTTGACCACGACGGAGTCGATAGCCACACCGTAGCCATAGCTGTCGGTCATCTCGAAGGCAATCTGGTAGGTGTTGGTGACGTTGGGCAGGCTTATGGTGTCGAGAGTCCAGTTGGAAATCTGGCTGGTGTAGGCAGCAAGGAGGTTCCAGTCCTCGGTCAGCGCGGTGCGGTAGTATACGCGCAGCTCATCCTGGTCGCCTGCCCATGAGCGCTGGATGTGCCAGAACGAGAGGGTGGCGGCGGTGCCGGGAGTGAGGTTGAGGACGGGCGAGATGAGTTTAGTGATATCGCCATCCGAGTGGTGGGTAATCAAGGCATTGTAGTTGCCGCTGTGGGTGCCGGTGGTGGTGCTGTAGTCGCCTTCGCCGATTTCCCATTCGCTGTCGCCTTCCTGCGACCAGCAGTCAAGCGCACTGGTCGACTCGAAGTCTTCAACCCACGGGAAGTCCGTGATGTCGGTGCAATTGGTTCTGAAGGAAACGTTGACGAATGACGAGGTGTCGCCGGCGCTGCAGATGGCGCGGATGCTTGCAGTATAGGTAGTGCTGCCGGCAAGGCCGGTGGCGGTATAGGTGTTGTTGTTTACTATGGTGCTGACGCCGTTGAAGACCACCTCCCATTCGCTCTCGCTGTTCGATGCCGTCCAGGTGAAGGTAAGCGTGTTCTCGCCGATGTTGGTGAGGGTGATGTTCTGCGGTGCGATGCACGAGGGGCAGGGGTTGGTGGAGGTGGCCAGCAGTGCGTTGTTCGACACGCTGCTCATGTCATAATGGTTGTATATCTGTGCGCCGCCGCCGTCGTAGATGGTTACGGTGATCTCGTCGGGGAAGCTGCCCGAGTGGAAGCGGAACTCGACGGGAGTTGACGAACAGACGGAGATATTGGCTGTGCCGTTGTAGCCGTTGGCGAGGGTGGCCTCACCCACTTGTGCGCCAGCCTGGTAGACGTAGATGGCGTTGCCGTTCCAGCCGTCGCCGTAGTCGTCTTCCATGTCGATGGTGACATTGCAGGAGGTGGTGTCGCATGGGGTTACAGCACTTCCGGCCTCGCGCCAGTAGGATTCGTCGCTGCCGCAGAGGGCGCGCACCCAGAAGAAGTACTGGGTCAACGGGTCGAGACCGGTGATGGTGGCGACGCTGTCGGTGGTGGTGATGGTTTGTACCGAGGTGTCGTTCACGTCGTCGACGGTCGAGTAGGCCACCTCATAGTTCGGAGCTCCGGTGGAAGCCCAGTGGAGGTGGATGCCGGCATCCGTCACGCTGTCGATGGCAGCTGTCAGCGGCCGCGGGCAGGTGGGGATGTAGTTTACGTTGATGTCGTCGATATAAATGTAACTATAGTATGTCGTGGAGCTGGAAGTATAGTAGTTGCGGAAAGCGATGATGCGGCTGGTGCCGGTATAGGTGTTGAAGTATATGGTGTGCTCCGTCGGGGTCGAGGTGGGGGTGTGGATGGTCTGCACGGGCACAAAGGTGTTGCCTTCCATCACGCCGACCTCAAGACCGTAGCTGGAGCTGGTGCGGTAGTCCCAGAAGACAAGCTGCAGGCTGTCGAGCGGAGCAGGCATGAGGGGCAGCATGTGGTAGCCTATGCCATAGAAGCGGTAGCAGTAGTTGCCGCTGTGGCTGTAGCTGGTGCTGTAGTACACCTGGGGCAGGTAGGAACCGGTCTGGTAGGAGGCTGAGCCGGTCATGATATAGTTCCAGCAGCTGGCCTGAATGCCGGTGGCCGAGCTGGTGCTGGTGGTGTAGCTGTCGAAGTTCTCGTTGTAGGGCAGTGTTGCTGCTGCACAGGGAGTATGAACTGTCATGCTCAGGGCATAGCTTGAGTCGCCCGCATTGCAGATGGCCTGCAGGGTGATGGTATAGTTGGTGTCGGCGGTGAGGCCGGTGAAAGTGTAGTTGGTGTCGGTGACAACAGTGGCCGTAGTACCGTCGCTCACCAGCCACGAGGTCTCAGAGCCGCCGGCGCTCCATACTATCTCGATGCTGTTGTCGGTCACCGTTGTAGCGCTGAAATTGATAGGTGTTGGGCAGGTGAGCGGATGTATGTCGATGTTGTCGACGGCTGCGGGAGGCTGGGTGCCGCTGCTGCCATCGTTGGCCCACATGAAAACGAGGTAGTGTATGCCGGTGTCGAGGGTGGGAGTGGCTGTCGTCAGCTGCCAGTTGCTGGAGAGGTTCATCTTGCCGCCGAGGTCAATCCATCCGTCCGGTGTCGAGTTCATATAGTTGTATGCGCTGGTGCCTCCATCGGGGGTGTGGCCGGCAGTGAGCTGGGATATAGACGGTGCGATCCAGGCACGCAGGTAGTCGTAGCTGCCTTCGCCGTAGGCTTTCCAGTTGAAAGCGATGGAATACTGAGTCGAGTCGGTTATATTCAGCGCACGGTAGGCGTAGCTGAACTGTATGTTGGTGGTGGTGTAGCTGTTGGCCGTGCCGTTGTTGGAGATGTAGAGCGCGCGGCTGCCGCTGTTGCTCGTGGCCGAGTCGATGACCCATGCGTTGGTGCCGTCGTTGACGAATTCCCATGCCAGGTCGTCGGTCAGCTCGAATCCGTTGGTGTAGGGGAAGGTGCTGACAGCTTCGCCTATGGTGGAGAAGGTGATGCTGACGGTATCGCTGGTGCCGTCGCCGCAGTCGCTCCACACACGGAAAGTATAGCTGGTGCCGCTGGTGAGGCCGGTCAGCACAAAGTTGGTAGTGGTGGAACCGTCGGTCACGGTGGTGGAGCCGCCGGCCTCGCCCCACTCGATGCCATATTCGCTGGCGTTGCTGACCCACGACAGGCGGGCATAGTCGTCGGAAAGGCTGTCGACCGTCAGCGCGGAGGGAGCGAAGCAGTTGTTGCAGGCGTCGCCTATGGTGTACAGGGTGCCGGCTGTCGGGTTGCTTACATTGTACAGCAGCGCTCCGCTGGAGTGGTAGATCCAGAGGCTCACCTCGCTGTCGTAGTTGCCGCTGGTCCACACAAAGCTGACCGGGCTTCCCGACGTCACGCCGACCAGGACGGAGTCAAAAACAGGACCCGTGCCGCCGTTGTTGGTATTGGGTGCGCTGAAGTTTGTTATCGTCGTGCCGCCCTGCACCACGGCAAGGCTGCCGCCGTTCCATCCGTCGCCATAGTTGTCTCTGCCTACGATTTTTAATACGCAACCGTTGGTCAGGACCATGAAGTTGACGCTGCTCCACTCACTGCTGTCACCGGCGTCGCAGATGGCGCGCACATAGGCGTTGTAGCTGCCGTCGGCAAGGCCCATGATGCTGTAGCTGTTGGTGGTGGCATAGTCGCTATTTAAGACCACTGTGTCGGGGTTAAACGCGCCGACACCCCACACTATCTGCCATTCCGAGGCAGTGGAGTCGCTCCAGGCAAGGTCTACGTCGCTGTTGCTGACAGTGGCTGCGAGGTTGTTTACGGGGAAGCAGGTGGGACAGGGTTGTGCCATGGTGTATATGGTGCCTGCACTGGGATAGTTGGCTGTGTGTTTCAAGACGTTGGCACCGTCATAGATTCTGATGGTGACTTCGTCGTCGAAGGAGCCTGTGCTCCATACAAAGCTGACGGCCGGTGAGGATGCCACAGGCACCTGGACAGACATTGTGGCGCCGTTGTTCATGGTGACGGTCTGTATGGTGGTGCCGCCCTGCATCACAGCAAGGCTGCCGCCGTTCCATCCGTCGCTATAGGCGTCCTCGCCCTCAATGCGGATGAAACAGCCGCCAACCACAAACTGTACCGAAGTCCAGTTGCTGCTCTCCGTGCCGCAGTTGGCACGCACATAGGCGGTATAGGAGCCGTCGGTGAGGCTGTAGATGGTGTAGCTGGTCGATGTCACGGTGGCACTGTTCGCCACTACGGTGTCGGGGTCGAACGCGCCGCTGCCCCACACTATCTGCCACTCCGAGGCGATGGAGTCGGTCCAGGCAAGGTCTACATCGCCGTTATCGACAGTCGCGGTAAGGCCAGATACCGGCATGCATGACGGGCAGGGTTGTGCCATGGTGTACAGTGTCCCTTGCGTGGGGCCGTTGACGGTGTAGAGCATCGTGCCGCCGCCGTCGTATATCCAGATGGTGACTTCGTCGTCATAATCCCCCTCCGTCCATACGAAGCTCACGGGAAGGCCCGACTGCACGGTGACCATGAGCGAGTCATACTCGGGGCCGTCTTCCCACTCGGCGAAGCCGGCGCCGTTGAAGGTGCCTACTGTGGTGCCGCCTTGCACGATGGTCAGGCTGCCGCCGTTCCATCCGTCGCCGTAGCCGTCTTCGCCGACGAGCTTGATCTGGCAGGTTGTCTGTGCCGCCACGCTGGCGGACAATGCCATGGCCACTATGGCGACCACTGGCATCAGAAACTTGTAGAATCGTTTCATCTTGTTGTGTGTTTTTTGATTGATTATATTTTTGTCTTTCTTTATTATCATCTTGACAGACAGACTGTCTGTCTGTTGTGCGCTCCAAGCGTGTAACTGCAAATATAGGTATTTTTTTTTAATCGGCTGTTCGATTTAAAAAGAAGCCGCCCCGAACATCTGTTCGGGGCGGCTATCGGTATTGGCAACCAGCTAATCGTTAATCTTTAACCATTAACCATTAACCTTTAACCATTACTACTTCACAATCAGCTTGCGGACCGTGGTGGCCTGTTCGCCGGTGAGGCGGACGAAGTAGGCGCCCTGGCCGAGCTTGCTGACATCGAAGGTGCCGTTGGTGCCGTTCAGGGTGAACGTCATCACGGTGCGGCCGTTGAGGTCGACGATGGCCACCTCGGCGCCCGCGAGCATCTCGCTCACGCTGATGGTGACCATAGCGGAAGCGGGGTTCGGGTAGATGCTGAGGTTGCCCTCGGCGTCGACATCGGCGATGCCCTGGCCGTTGGTGGTCTCGAAGGTGGTCACGTCGCTCCAGACCGAGATGAGGCTCTCGGTGCAGATGTTGGCGACATAGACATCGTAGGTGACCTGGCTCTCGAGGCCTTCGATGGTGTAGGTGGTGCCGGTGGCAGTGGCCGACTGGCCCTGGCCGCGGTCGAAGCCGGCGTAGCCGTACTCGATGCGGTAGCTGCCGCTACCCTCGGCGGGAGCCGTCCAGCTGATGGTGGCGGTGGTGCCGCCGACCTCGGTCACGCTGACGCCGGTCACAGGCTGGCAGATGTCGGTGGTGAAGTTCACGGGAGTCTCGAACCAGTCACCCTCGATGTTGTGGTTGCTGCCGCAGAGCGGGCGCACGTTGGCATTGTAGGTGACGCCGGAGGTGAGGCCGGTGGCTTCGTAGGTGGTGGCGGCAGCCTCGTAGGTGAAGGTGTCCACGGTGTTGTAGACAATCACTTCCCAGGCGGTCTCGTTGCCAACAGAAGTCCAGGTCAGGGTGACGCTCTCGTAGCCGGTTCCGGCGACGGTCAGACCGCTGACAGGCATGCAAGGCAGCGAGTCGGTCACGAAGAAGCCTTCGGTCCAGTTGCTCATCTCGCCTTCCTCGCACTCCTGGCGCACCTGGAAGAAGTACTGGGTGGCAGGCGTGAGGTTGGTGAGGGTGAAGGTGCCGGTGGTCGAGGTCATGTTGTTGGTCATGTTCGACGGGTCGGTGCCGTAGTTGAGTTCGTAGCTCTCACTGTTTCCAGTGACGTTGACGATAGCGCTCTCGTAGGTGATGTTGGCAAAACCGCTGATGACGGGAGCTGTGCATCCGCCGCAGCTGATGAGCTGCAGGTCGCCAACAGTGTTGGAGAGTTCCGAATAGCCGTCGACAGTGCTGGGATTGTTGACATTGTACGCGTAATCGTCGTTGTACAGGCAAAGCATCTTGTTGCCAGTGCCGCTATGAGCCGAAAACTCGGCAGAGCAGCTGTAGGAGCCGTGACCACGGTTGACAGCGAAGAGGACGTTGCTGTGGCCGTCCCAGGTGAAGGCGGTGTCGAACGTGATGGTTTGCCAGGTGTCATCGGTGAAGTTGAAGTTACCGTTAGTGATAACATGCTCGAACACATGGTTGCTGTCGGGAACAATGACGGAAGAGAGGACAGTCTCGCTGACGTTGGCCATATAGACATTCATGCTGGTGAAATAGCTGCCATAGCTGCTTGCCGACTCAACGGGCAGGAAGCTGAAGGCAGTGATTTCGCCACCGATGTTGGCCATCTGGGCCGAGTCGATGATGGTCTGTACGTAGCTATAGTTGTAGCAGCTGTAGCCAATAGGACCATAGTTGGTGGTGGAGGCCGAGCCGCTGCCGTAGCTGGTAGCTATCGTGGCGCCGTCGCAGATTGCGGTGGAGAGGGTTGACGGAGCACTCCAGCGACCTGTGTCGTTGCCGGAGCAGATGGGCTGCACATAGAAGTCGTAGGCCGTCAGGGTGTCGAGACCGGCGATTGCCACAGGATGCGAAGTGACAGTCATCGAAGTGCCGGCAGAGGAGCCGCGGGTATAACCGGCGGGACCGTACTCAACATTCCAGGCGACGAAGGTGGTGTCGAGGTCGACCCAGTCGATAGTGATGTTGGTCATACCGGCTGAAGCAGCGAAGATTTCGGCAGGAGCCGGGCAGGTGTTGAGATATATTTCAACATTGTCGAAAGCACCGGCAGGATTGTTATATACACTGCCGTCGTTGCCCCAGTAGAACACCAGGTTGTAGTTGCCAGCGGTGGTAATTGTTACATCTTCGTTGAAACTCTGCCAGGTCGACTGACCTCTCAACGGGGTGTTGCCACCGAGAGCAATCCAGCCTGCCTGCGGAGCGGCGAAAGCGTTACTGTAGCTGCTGGTACCGCCGTCGGGAGCCTGACCGACAGTGATGGTGCTGCCAACGGGTACGAGGTAAGCGCGCATGTAGTCGTAGGCATAAGTGGTGCTACCCTCGCCGTTGCACTGCCATTTGAAGGCAATGTTGTAGCTGCCGGGGTTGAAGGAGAAGGTACGATAGACATAGGTATGCGAAGCCGAGCCGGAGTAGTTGTTGCTGGTACCGCCGTTGTCAGTCACATAGTAGCCCATGCTGTCGGCGGTGCCGTAATGGGCGGTGGTGCCAAGGTACCACTGGTTTGTCTGGGTGCCGTTGATAGGCTCCCAGGCATTAGCCTCGGCCGAGTCGGCAAAGTCGCAGACGTAGGGGTAGCTGGTCACAGGAGCAGCACGCAGAGTGGTGAAGGAGAACAGCGTGGTGTCGCTGGTCTCGGTAGCGCTGCAGAGGCTGACCAAGCGCACATCGTAAGTGGTGAATGGCGTGAGGCCGGTGAGGCTGACGCTACGGGTGGTAGTGGTCACAGTGGTGCCAGTGCCAGGAGTGAAACCGTGGACACCGTACTCGACGCTATAGCTGGGAGCCTGGCTGATGCGCCATTCCAGGTCGGCACTGACGTTGGTCAGGGCGGTGGTGCGCACGCGCTGCGGAGCGATGCACGAAGGAATGACATCGATGGTCAGGTCGTCGATGTAGTGGGTGGCGTAGGTGTTGCCGGCAGCGTTGTAGTTCTTGATGGCGATATGGTTGGCAGAGCCAATGTAGTCGGACAGGAAGCTGACAACATTGTAGCTATTGACACCAAGTTCAAACGGGATAGTGTCGATGGGCTGGAAGCTGGCGGCAAAGCCGGGAGTGATGCTGTCGACAGCACCGATAACCAGACCGTAGGTGCCGGGAGTGGGGTTGTAATCGTGGAAGGAAACCATCAACGAGTCGAGCGGCATACCCATTTCGGGCAGAGCGACGACGCCTTCGTTGTAGAAATAGAGGGCGTGGCTCTGTGAGGGAGCGTAGTCGAGGGTGGTGGTGTAGTAGATGCGTGGTGCGGTGCCGCTGGCCGATTCGGTAGCCCAGCAGTTGGGCACCATGACAACCGACGAACCGGAACCGGCAGGCAGGATGTTCTCGAAGTTGGTGGTGTAGGGCAGAGTGGTAATAGGAGCGCACTCGGTGGTGAACATCACAACCGGCGAGGCAATCGACGTATCGCCGAAGCCGCCGCAGACAGTATAGATGTAGGCATCATAGCTGGTGCTGTGGTTGAGGCCGGTGAGGTTGATGGGCGAAGCAGCGCCGGTGACGGTGGTGCCGGTGCCGGGAGTGAAGTTGTGCGGGCCATACTCGACGATGTAGCTCGTGCCGTTGGTACCGTTCACGTTCCAGCTGATAGCGGCGCTGTTGTCGGTGGCGCTGACACTGAAGTCGCTGGCCGGCGAGCACTGCGGGATGTACTCGACCACAACATCGTCGATGAAGTTGTAGTTATCAGCGAAGGCATCCCAGAAGGTGATGCGGGCGTGGTTGTAGGCAGTGTCGATGTTGGCAAACGAATAGGTAATGTATACCGTTGTGTTCGTGGTGTCGATCTCGCTACGGATGAGGGTGTCAAGCACATGGATGGCGGTGATGGGGAGCTCGGGATTCTGCATCAAGCCTAAGAGGAAGTGGACATTGTCGCCACCCTGGACAAACTTGAAGCGGATCTGCAGCTCGTTGAGCGGAGCATCCATCTCGGGCATAATCAGATAGCCGCCCTGATAAATCAGGCAGAGCTTGTTGGGATCGCCCGTCAGACTGATGACGTAGGGGTTGGGATAGGTGGAACCGAGGTTGGTGGAGCCGTTGACCCAGCAGCTGCGGTTGAAGATGCCGTAGTCGACATTCTCGAAGTTCTCGGTGTAGGGCAGAGCCACGGGACCGCAGAGCGTAGCAAAGGCGGAACTGCCGCTGAGCTCGACGCCGTTGCAGCTTGTGCTGACGCGGACACTCCAGTCAAAGGCGGGAGTGAGGCCGTTGATGCTGGCGGTGCCGGTGGTGTTGGCAGCGTCGACGATGGTCCATGCGGTGTCGCCAACCTGCTGGTAGGCCACCTCATAGGTCAGACCAGTCTCGGTGTTCCAGGTTATGTCGGCACTATTGGTGCTAATGTTGCTGACAAACACGATGGGACGTCCACAGGTGGGGATAATGCAGGTGGGACCGGCAATCAGAATCTGGTTGACATAGTTAACAGCAGCGCTGTTGTTGGCCGAAGGCGAGGCGGGAAGGATGTCGTTGCCGTCCTGATAGAAGTAGAGACCGCGGGCTGTCGAGGTCGAGGTCGACACCCAGTAGGTGGTCGAGGTGTAACTGCCGGTGTTGTCATCCATGGCAACAACGAGGTTGCTGCCGGCCTGGCGGATGAACGGAGTGGTAAGGGTCAGGGTTATCCAACCGCTGCCGCTGAGGGTGCCGGAGAAGACCTGTGTCAGGCTGTCGGCAGGGATATAGTTGCCGGTGCTACTGAATGAGGCCTGCTGCGTGTTGCCCAGGTAGAGGACAATGGGACGGGCAGAGGCATTGCCGTCGACCTGGAAGGCAATGGAGGAAATTGTATCCACATTGGCCAGTTCCTCGTCCAGATAGATCTGCTGGGTGTAGCTGTAACCGTAGTAGATGTTAGTGGGCAGGTAGCTGTAAGTGGTGCCGCCCGAAGTAATAACATCGCCGCAGCCGAGGGTGCGGACGCTGCCGCTGGTGCTAGAGCTGGCGATGGTGTCGCAGATGGTGGTGACGCGGTACTGGTAGAGCGAGTCAAGGCCGAGACCATTAATATAGTAATAGGTGGTGTTCACGGTGTCGGACTGCCAAGCCGTAGCATCGTTGTGTTTCCAGGAGACTATGTACGCGGTGGCAGGATGACCGGCCGTGGGAGCTTCCCACTGGAGACCGAAGGCGTGGTAGTCGACACCGGCAACGGTGAGGTTCTGCACGGGCACGCAGTCGGGCGTGGTGGTGAAGCTGGTCGTAATGGCGCGGCTGGGCTCATCGGTGCATTCACCCTTCACCCACACATAGTAGGTGGTGCTGCCGGTGAGGCCGGTGAGGAGTGTACTGGTGGAACCATCGTTGATGACCACGCTGTCGGCAGCGTTGATGTTGTTGATGGTGGCCCAGTAGACAACCACATCGTCGTAGTTGGCGGTGTCTACCTCGCCCCAGTTGACGGTGGCGACATCGTTGCTGACGCCGGTCACGTTGACATAGGTCGGGGTAGCGCAGGTGCTGTTGCGCCACACGCTGATGTCGTCGATGTAGTGGTAGCTGTAGCCGGTGGTGCCGTAGTAGTTCTTGAAAGCAATGTAACGGCCGGTGCCGGTATAGTTGCTGAAGTCAATCTCGAAGTTGTACATTGCCGAGGTGCCGGGATAGTTGACCACCATGATGGTGTCGAAGCTGTCAAGGCTGTCGGGATGGGTCATCACACCGACCATCATGTTGTAGGAGGTGCTGGTTCTCATCGACCAGAAACTCATGCTCAGCTGATTCATGTCGACATCGTCGGGGATGACGGGCAGGACCGTGTAGCCAACGCCATAGAGACGCAGTGAATAGGCTCCGCTGTGATGGTAATAGCTGGTGCTGGTCTGGTAAACCTGCGGCACATATGAAGAGGAGGAATAACTGCTGTTCGTCATAGTGTACTCCCAGCATGCGGGAGTGACACCGGTGGCGCCGGTTGAGGTGGTGTAGCTCTCGAAGTCCTCGTTGAAGGGCAGCGTCATCGGACCGCAGGCGGTACGCACGTTGAGGGTGGAAGCCATGCTGCTGTCGTCGGCGCTGCAGATGGCGCGGACAAAGATGGTATAGGGGGTGTTGGCGTAAAGCTCGTCGAAGGTGTAGGTGGTGGTGGTGACCACTACCGGGTCTTCGTTGCCAATCCGAATTTCCCATTCTGTCTCGCTGCCGCCGGCAGACCAGCTGACGGTGATGCTGTCGGTGGAGACATAGGTGGCAGCAAGGTTCTGCACCTGCGGGCAGCTGTTGCGGACAAGCTGGACATTGTCGATGGCAACCGGCGGCATGGTGCCAACCGAACCGTCGTTGTGCCAGAAGAATACCATCTTGTAGGTACCAGGAGTAGAGATGCGGAATGTACCGGAGATGGTCGTCCAGTTGCTGGTGACATTCAGGCGGGCGCCGCTGGTGAGGTCAGCTACGGCACCGGGAACGTTGGTACCGGCGGCCACGGCAAAAGTAGTGTTGCCACCCACGGGTTCGAAGGTGCCAGGCATGAGGGCGGCACGACCATAGTCGCAGCAGCTCTCGCCTTGGGCCTTCCAATCGAAGGAGTAGGCATATTCACCGGTATCGGTGAAGTTAAAGACGCGGAAGGCATAGGCGTTGGAGGTGGAATTGTTGGTGTATGCGTTAGCCTGACCGTCGTTAGTGATATACATGGACTGGTTGCCGCCGTTGCTGGTGGCGGAGCCAATCATCCAGTAGTTGGTCTGACCCTCGTTGGCAAACTCCCAACCGTTGACGCCACCGCCCTCGAACGTGCACTCGTAAGGCACCGTGGCAGGATCGCCAGCCAGGGTGTTGAACTGCAAGAAGACGTTGTTGCTGGTGTCGCCACCGCAGTCGGCATGCATATATACATAGTAGGTGTAGCCTGTGTCAAGGTCGGTGAGGGTGATATAGGTGTCGGTGGCATTTTCGCTGAAGGCAGCCGTGTTGGCGCCGGGAGTGAAGGGGACGGTGTCGTACTCGATATACCACGACGAGGCCGAGCCGTTCTCCACCCAGCTCAGGGCGGCCCAGTCGGTGCCCACGCTGTCGACGGTGAAGTAGGTGGGGTCGGGGCATCCGGGAATCTCTTCGACCGTCAGGTCGTCGATCATCAGGGTGTAGCTGCCCGCGGCGGTGGTGCGCAGGGCCATGCGGTTGCCCGTGCCGTTATAGTTGTTGTAATAGACGGCATACTCTTGGTAGGCACTGTTGCCGAAGCTGGTGGCGGCAGTCAGGGTTACGGTGTCGACCACTACGAAGGTGGTGTCTTCCATCACGCCGGCCTCAAGCACGAAGTTGTTGTTGGTGCAGGCGGCATAGAAGCGGAGGCGGAGGTTCGAAATATTTTCAATCGTAGGGAGTACAGCAATCTCGGTCTGGCCCGTGCTGCTTTCAAACTCGAAGTAGTTGCTGCCCGTGTGGGCGTTGGTGGCATAGTTGTATATGCTGGGGAAGGTGCCGGAACCGCTGGTGCCGGTGGCAAACTGAGTCCAGCAGAAGGGGACGTCGCCCGAGGTGCGGCCCTCGAAGCCTTCGGTGAAGGGCGTGGCGTTAATGCCGCAGAGGGTGCGGAACGAGGTGCCCATGGCGATGCTGGTGCTGGTGTCGCAGACAGTCATCACGGAGACGTTGTAGAGAGTGTTGGCGTTGAGGCCGGTGAAGGTATAGGTGCTGTCGGTGACATCGACCGAGTCGATGAGGGCGGCCGAATCGGCGGGAGCCCAGTAGACGCGCCATGCGGTGGCGCCGGTGGTGTCGCCCCAGCTGAGGGTGGCCTCAGCAGAATCGATGCCGCTCACGGCCACGTTGATAGGCCATGCGCAGCTCATGTCGGCGGGAAGAATGGTGAGCTGGAGCTGGTTCTTGACGTCGAGGCGGCTGTTGGCAGAGTAGGTTGCGCCCACGGCGTTATAGTCGGTGCCGTCGCTGTAGACATACATGGCGCAGTTGCTGGTGCTGTTGAAGACACGGCAGGCAAGGCCGCTGCTCCAGTTGAGGTTGCCGTCGAAGATGAGGCCGAGGTTGCTGGAACCGTCATACATGAACGGGTTGGTCAGCGTGATGGTCGTCCACTGGCCGGCAGTGAAGGTGACAGAGCCATCGAAATACAGATCGTTGGCTGTGACTGGGAGCCAGTCGGTTGTGCTGGAGAAGTCGGTCCTGGTGGTGTTGATCATGTAGATCTTCGCACTGACCGTCTTCGTCGACCCTCCATTGTAGAAGGAGACGCTGGTGATGTTGCCAGGCATGCCGATTTCGGCTGCAGTGTAGATCTGCTCCGAAAGGGTGTTGTTGTAAAGGGTGTACATTGGCAGGTACGAGTTTGTGGTCGTACCTCCATCGCCAATCTCCACAGTTAACTGTGCCCTCGATGTCCACGGCACTAATAGTGCCGCAAGGAACATCAACATCAATAATTGTTTTTTCATTGTGATGTTTTTTTGGTTAATAATAGGTGAATTTAACATTTTTTCTTTTTCGCAATACACCCCCTCCGGCTGTTTTTCCATGCCGAAAATGAAGGTGCAATATTTCTTGTCGTATAATTTATTTGCATAATATACAACACTTTAAATACAACATGGCATACCACGTTAATTCAGCAAATATACATAATTTTTTTTATACCACAATCGCCATAATATTTTTTTACATTACGCGCCTTCAACCGCCAGACACCGCTATCCATACCCGGCTCATAATTAGTCAATTAGACCATTTAACATTTATAATCCGTTGTTTATCCGCATTTTGAGCCACCATCTCCGTATCACCTCCGTACCACCTCCGTACCATCTCCGTACCACCTCCGTTGGACGACGGTCATGACACGGCGTTGGTGCGGGGGTGGCATGGTGATGGTGTGGACGGGGTGTGTTTGAATTATAACGGCGAATTAAACGAATTTTGCGAATTGTCAGGGTCGTAATTGCAGGCGAATTACTCGAATTATCGCGGCGGCAATTCGAGTAATTCGCCAAAAATTGACCTGCGTAGCTTTCGTTTAATTCGTTAAATTCGCCGTTATAAAAGAAGCCGGCCGTCTCCGCGGTGGGGACGACCGACTCGTAGTGTGGTGTATCTCGCCGTTTACTTGACGATGAGCTTGCGCACCGTGGTGGCCTGCTCGCCCGTCAGACGGACGAAGTAGGCACCCTGGCCGAGCTTGCTGACGTCGAAGGTGCCGTTGGTGCCGTTCAGGGTGAACGTCATCACGGTGCGGCCGTTGAGGTCGACGATGGCTACCTCGGCGCCGGCGAGCATCTCGCTCACGCTGACGGTGACCATGCTGCTGGCGGGGTTCGGGTAGATGCTGAGGTTGCCCTCGGCGTCGACGTCGGCGATGCCCTGGCCGCCGGTGGTCTCGAAGGTGACCACCTCGCTCCACACCGAGATGAGGCTCTCGGAGCAGATGTTGGCGACATAGACGTCGTAGGAGACCCTGGACTCGAGGCCTTCGATGGTGTAGGTGGTGGCGGTGGCGGTGGCCGACTGGCCCTGGCCGCGGTCGAAGCCGGTGTAGCCGTATTCGATGCGGTAGCTGCCGCTACCCACGGCGGGAGCTGTCCAGCTGATGGTGGCGGTGGTGCCGCTGACGCCGGTCAGGGTGACGCCGGTCACGGGCTGGCAGATGTCGGTGGTGAAGGTCACAGGCTCGTCGGCCAGCGGGCCTTCGAGGTTGTGGTCGCTGCCGCAGAGCGGGCGCACGTTGGCGTTGTAGGTGACGCCGGAGGTGAGACCCGTCGCGGTGTAGGTGGTGCCGGAGGCTTCATAGTAGAAGGTGTCGACAGTGTTGTAGACAATCACCTGCCAGGCGGTCTCGTTGCCGCCGCGGGTCCAGGTCAGGGTGGCGCTCTCGTAGCCGGTTCCAGTGGCGGTCAGGCCGCTGACAGGCATGCAGGGCAGCGAGTCGGTGAAGAAGTAGCTCTCATAGGCGGGGCTCACCTCGTTGTCCTCGCAGTTCTTGGTCACGCTGTAGTAGTACTGTGTGGCGGGAGTGAGGCCTGTGATGTGGAACACGCCGTTGGCGGAGCTCATCGTGTTGGTGAGGTTCGTCGGGCTGGTGCCGTAGCGCATGTTGAAGCTGTTGCCGTTGCCGGCGAAGGTGAGATTGGCGCTCTGGTAGGTCGTGGAGATGCTCGACAGGAAGGGCGTATTGCAGCCGCCGCCGCAGCTGACGAGTTTGATGTCGCCCACGGTGCTGCTGGCCGTGCCGCCGCTGACGCTGGTGTGGTCGTAGGGGCCGCTGTCCTGATAGATGTAGCGCATCTTGCTGGCGCTGGCGGTATGGGCCGTGAAGTACTGGGTGCCGCTGTAGGTGCCGTTGTCGCGCTTGACGGAGATCAGCAGGTTGCTGTGGCCGTCCCAGGTGAATGCCGTGTCAAGGTTGTGGTACTGCCAGCCCGATTCGGTGTAGTTGAAGCTGGCGTTGCTGATGACCTTGCGGAAGATGTGGCTGGCATTGGGGTGGATGAAGCCGCTGCTGAGGTCCGACTCGCTGACGTTGGCCATGTAGACGGTCATGTTGTTGAACTGTGTGCTGGCGTTGGACACGAAGGTGCCCACCTCGAAGCCGAAGGCGGTGATGTCGCCGCCGATGCCGGCCAGGTCGGCACTGTCGATGATGGTCTGCACGTAGCTGTAGTTGTAGAGGCTGTAGCCGATGGGGCCGTAGGAGGTGGTGGTGGAGGAGGTGCCGGGTGTGAAGTTGGTGGCTTCGCTGGCACCGTCGCACATGGTGGTGGTGAAGAGCGTGCCGTCGCTCCAGAGGCTGGTGTCGCCCACGCCGCAGAGCTTGCGCACCCAGACCACGTACTGGGTGTTGTTGGTCAGTCCGCTCAGCGTGATGCTGTTGGTGGTGGTGGCGGCGAACTGGTTGGTGGCGGCGCTGGTGCCGTAGACGCGGTAGGCGACCTCATAGTCGGCCGCGGCGGGACCATCCCATGCCAGGCTGGCACTGCTGCCGCCCACCACGGTGGTGTCGATGTTCACCGGACGCGGGCAGGTGCTGTAGTCGATATGTATGTTGTCGACGGCGACGGCCTCGCCCAGATTGGGATAGGTGGCGGGGTCGCTCTGCGTGCTCTGGTTGAACCAGTAGAAGGCCACGCGCTGCACGCCATGGATGGTGTCGAAGCTGCAGGTGTAGGTGCGCCAGTTGGTGTCGGTGCGGACGTCCATGATCTGGTAGAGGTCGCGGATATCGCCCCACGGGGTCATCAGGTTGCTGCTGGAGGGCACGGTGGCGATGCTGGGATCGGCCAGGAGCACGATCATGCCGTCGTAGCCGCCGGTGGTGGTGCCGCCGGCACGGGCACGGATGGTCATGGTGTAGCTGCTGTCGACCGGACCGAAGTCGATGTCGCGGAAGGCAGTGGCGTTGACCACGGCATCGTGCAGATAGGGCCTGTAGGAGGCGCCGGCATCGGCCGACACGTACATGCTGTAGGAGCCGCTGTCGGCCACGGCGCTGCCGCGGAACCAGTTGTTGTCGTGGTTGCTGCAGGTCTGCCAGTTGGCCCACTCGGCGGGGTTCTCAAAGTCGTAGTCGTAGGGCAGGGTGGCAGGCACCTGGCTGGTGCCGAAGAGGCATGCCTGACGGCTGTATTCGCTGGTGTCGCCTCCGCCGCAGATGGCCTTGACGTAGTATTCGCCTTGGTAGGCCGACGGCAGGCCGGTCAATGTGAAGGGGTTGGTGTTGGCCACAATCTGGGTGCCGGTGCCGGGCTCGAAGCCGATGGGACCGTACTCGACAACCCACTGCGAGGCGCCGGCACGGTCGTACCAGCTCAGGTCAATGCTCGAGGTGGTGGTGTTGCTGGCGGTCAGGCTGTCGGGACGCGGGCAGCTGGGTATCAGCTCGAGGGTGATGTCGTCGACATAGGGATAGGTGTAGTTGCTGTCGTAGACGGTGCGGATGGCCACATGGGTGCCGTTGCCGGTGTAGGCGCTCAGGGGCACCTCGAAGGTCTCCCAGCGGCTGATGCCGCCGGAGTGCTGCACGGTGTCGACGGGCACGAAGGTGGTGATGTCGGCCGGGTTGGAGACCACGCCGACTTCAAACTTCGGGCGACCGTAGGTGGTCGAGGTGTACATGGTGCTGAACACCAGCTGGGTCTGGTTGGCATGGTAGACGGTGGTGTCGAGCTCGGGCAGTATGAGCACGCTCTTGCTGGTGGCTGCCGAGCTGCTGTACATGTATACCGAGCCGCCCGTGGCGCCGGAGTGGTTGTAGGAGCCCGAGATGTAGGTGTAGGTGCTGTAGGAGCCGGTGCGGTACCAGCAGGCAGGCAGCACGCCGGTGCCGGTGCCCCAGTTGTTGAAGTCCTCAGTGAAGGGCAGGGTGATGGTGGCGCACTCGGTTAGGGCTTCGACCGTGACGTACATGTCGCAGTCGTTCTCGATCTTGAACTCGTAGAGGGTGCCTGCATTGAGGCCCGTGACGGTGTAGGTCTGGGCTGTCACGCCGGTGGCGGCGACGGTGTAGGCATTGTCGCTGAGCCGGCGGTAGGAGACCGTCCAGACGGTATCAAGGTTGCCGGGAGCCCATGCCAGGTCGACACTGTTGGTGGTGGTGCCGGCGACGATGGCTGTCGGCGCGGCGCAGGTGCTCTCCTGGATGCAGTCGACACTCGTCAGGGTGATGTTCGGACGATAGTAGCTGCGGGAGCTCGGCGTCACCGACGCGGGGTTGGCACCGTTGAAGGGGTTGCTGTCCTGATACTTGTACATGGTGCGGTAGGCCTGCGGCATGGCCTGGCTGCTCAAGCCGTAGAAGCTCGAGGCAGAGTGCGAGGCGCCGCTGGGCTGGTTCATCGTGGTGGTGATGCAGAGGTTGCTGTGGCCGTCCCACATGAACGGGGTGGTCAGGTGATAGGTCACGGTGCCGGAGGTGTTCAACGGATGCTCGTCGCTGTAGACCAAGGCGTTGTTGCCGGTGGCAATCCAGTCGGCGGCGGTGGTGCCGTTGAAGACACTGTCGGCGGTGTTGTTCATGTAGATGGAGAAGTGCTTGGCATAGCTGCTGTTGTTGGTCCAGGTGTAGGATATGTCGGTGATGCTGGCGCCTGTCGAGGGGAATCCGAGGGCGAGCAGCTCGGCGGCGGTGTAGATGCTTTGGCACAAGGTGTTGCCATAGCCGCTGTAGACGGGCACGCCGGTGGTCTGCGTGGCGCCGGTGCCGATGGTGCCGGAGGCGTAGGTCGACGAGTCGGCGAGGGCGCAGTCGAAGGTGCCGGTGATGAACTGGCCGGAGATGAAGTTGCCCTGTGCATCGTCGCAGACGGAGGCGACACGCACTTCGTAGAGCGTGCCGGCCGTGAGGCCAGTGATGGTGGCGTAGGTGTCGCCGGTGACGGTCAGGGAGGTCCAGCTGCTACCGTCGGCGGTGTCGCGGTATTCGACGACGGCGCCGGTGTAGGCGTCACCGAAGGTGCCCCAGCTGACGATGGCCGAGGTGGGACTCACTGTGACGGTCAGGTCTTCGATGTTCGGGCAGTCGGGAACCACGTCGAGCACTATGTCGTCCATATAGAGGTACCATGTCGACGAAGGACGGTCGGCGCGGATGGCGATATAGCTGCCGGTGTCGGTCCAATGGTCGAAGATGGTGGTGTAGCGCACCCAGTTGGTGGTGGAGTGGTCGATGTTGATGGTGTCGTAGGGGATGAAGGAGTCGATGTCGTCGGGGTCGCTCATGACGCCGATGTAGACGACTGGCTCGTAGGAGGTGCTGCTGGGTTTGCCCCAGAAGGAGAGCATCAGGCTGTTGATGGGCAGCGCCACGGTGTCGATCTCGGGCAGGACGATGCAGTAGTAGTCGCCATAGGAACCTGTCGATGTCGAGCCGTACCAGTAGAGGCCCTTGCTGCCGCCGTCGGTGTGGTTGTAGGTGGCGGAAGAGGCGATGTAGGGATAGCCGTAATAGCTGCTGCCGTTGTTCAGGTGGCCCCAGCAGGGGATGAAGTCGTGGCTGTTGGATGCCGTGGTGGCTTCGTTCTCGAAGTCCTGTGTGAAGGGCATGACGGAAAGCTTGCCGCAGGCGGTGCGGACGGTCACCTTGTCGGAATAAACGGTGGAGTAGGCGTCGCTGCAGGTGAACGATACGCGGAAGTCGTATTCGGTGCTGGGCTGCAGGGAGTCGAAGGTGAAGGTGTTGACCGAGATGTCGGTGGCCACGGTGGTCCATGCGCCATTGCCGTGCAGGCGGTAGGCTACATCCCACGAGGTCTCGTCGTAGCCCGGTGCCCAGACGATGGTGACGGAATTCTCGGTGACTTCGGAGGCCACCACCTCGGGTTCGGCGCAGCTGGCCGTCCCGACGCATACACCGCCGAAGAAGGTGATGTTGTTGCGGAAGCTGCTGGCCGTGCCGCCTGAAGGCGGTACAGCGTAGGCGCTGCCGTCCTGATAGACATAGCGGCTGGCATTGGTCCATGCGGTGTGGCCATACCAGGCGTTGCCGGAGACGTAGCTGCCGGTCATGTCGCGGAAGATGACCACGAGGTTGGCGTTGCCGGAGTAGTTGAACGGCGTGGTGAGCTCGAAGGTCACTGGCTGGCCGGCAACCAGCGGTATGGCACCGGCGTTGTAGACGCAGGTCAGGTTGGAAGGCGTGATGAACGATGCAGCGGCGCTGTCGGTGCTCTCGCCCATATAGATTTCATAGGTGCGCTGCTGGCTTATGGCCTGGGGCGTAAGCGTGATGCTCGTGATCGAGCCGCCACCGCCGATTTCGGAAGCGGTGAAGAACTGCTGGCTGTAGCCGTAGCCGTAGAAGGAGTAGCTGGGGATATAGTTGTTGGTCGTGGTGCCGTTGCCCACCGTGGTGTTGACCAGGCTGTCGGGGTCGTAGAGGCAGCCCAGCGTGTCAGTGGTGAAGGTGATGCTGTCTAAGCGGCCATAGCCGTTGTCGCCGCAGTCGGCCTGCACGTATACCTTATAGGTGGTGTTGGAGGCAAGGCCGGTGATGATGGCGCTGTTGGTGCTCGGGTTGAGTGAGACGGGGGTGTTGCCGCCGATGGAGTCGTAGGTGACCACATAGGCTTCGGGAGCCTCGTAGCCCGACTGCCAACCCCAGCTGACGACGGCGGCGCTGGCGGTGGTGGCAGCGTCGAGACCGGTCAGGGCCGGGCAAGCCGGGATCTCCTCAAGGACGATGTCGTCCATCGTGGCATACCACGACGATGTGGGGCGCACGGCCTTGATGGCAACATGGCGGCCGACACCGTTGAAGCTGCTTAGCGACACGGTGTATTCACTGTAGGTGGTGCCTTCAATATTGACGGTCTGCACAAGGGTGAAGGAGTCGGGGTCGTTGGGATTCGACATCACGCCAACCTGGAACACCGGATGGTAGCTGGTGTTCGTGGCGCGGGCCCAGAAGCGCAGCTGCAAGGAGTTGATGGCATAGATGTCGGTGTCGACGGCGGGAAGCACCACATATTCGTAGTCGCCGTAGGTGGTGGCGGTAGTGGTAAGGTACCAGTAGAGGCCCTTGTTGCCGCCCGGGGTGTGGTTGTACCCGGAGGTGCTGCTCACATAGGGATAGCCGAAATAGGTGGTGGCGTTGTTGAGACGGGTCAGGCACTCTACGAAGTTGGCATTGGTCGAGCTACCGACCGAGACGCCCTCGAAGGTCATCACATAGGGCAGGCTGTTCATGGCGGCGCACTGGGTGCGGATGGTCCCTGTGAGGGGGAAGCTCACCGAACTGGAGCATTCGCGCATGACGCTGTAGGTGTAGTCTGTGTTGGGCGTCAGGTTGCTGAAGGTATATGAGGTGCCGCTCACGCCGGTGACGGTGTCGGTGCCGAGGACCACGGTGAAGCTGGTGCCGCCGTTGGGAAGCCAGCTCAGGGTCACCTCGGTGTCGGTGGACGAGGCGGTCACCTGGCCGGGCAGCTCGCAGTATTCGTCGGTAAGGAAGATGTCGTCGAGCGAGCAGTAACGGGACGACGAGGTCGAGGTGCGCGGGCTGTGGATGGCTATGTAGGTACCGTTGCCGGTGTAGTTGGCAAAGTTGAAGGTGTAGAGCGTGGCGACATTGCTCAGCTCGATGGAGTCGACGGGCACGAACGTGCTCACTTGGTCGGGGTTGTCCATCACACCCACTATGAACTTGGGCCAGGGCGCCGCCGTAGCGGTGGTCTTGGCATAGAACATCAGCGTGAGGTCGCTCACGTCATAGACGGTCGGGTCGATCGGAGGCAGCACGGCATACTGGTTCTCGGCGTAGCTGCTGTTGGTGCTGTGGTACCAGTACATGCTCTTCTCGCCGTGGATGAGGTAGTTGCTGCTGGTGTTGATGTAGGGGTAGTAGTTGTAGGTGCCGGTGGCGTCGTTGATGCGTGTCCAGCAGTTGGGGAATGCCTCGGCATAGGTCGTGGTGCCGCTGAGGTAGTAGGGCTCGTCCTCGAAGTCGTTGCTGTAGGGCAGCGTGGCGAGGGGGAGGCATTCGGTGCGGATCGAGCCTTCGATGGCAAAGCTGGTCGCAGAACCGCAGTCGGCCATCACACTGTAGTTGTAGTTGGTGTTGGCGCTGAGACCAGTGAAGGTGTAGGAGGTGTCGGTGACATTGTACACGGTGTCGTTGCCGAGGGTGACGATGAATGCTGAGTTGCCGTTGGACTCCCAGTTCAGCGTCACGGTGGTCGCTGTGGCGGCGCTCGTCAGGTTGGTCGGTGCGTCGCACCAGTTGTTGGTCAGGAAGATGTCATCGATGGCCATGTAGCAGGTCGAACCAGGGCTGTGCCACTTGATGGCTATGAAGTTGCCGGTGCCGGTGTAGCTCGACAGCGGGATGGCGAAGAGCTGCCACGAGGTGGTGATTTCGGTGCTGCTGAACGCGTACACTGGCGTAAAGGTCAGGGTGTTCGTCGGGTCGGTCATGACGCCGATAACGGGGTCGGGATGGTAGCTCGAGCTGGTGGTCCTGGCATAGAAGGCCAGCGTAAGGTCGCTGATGTCGTACACGTCCGGGTCGATAGGAGGCAGTATGGCATACTCGTTTTGGGCATAGCCCGAAGAGCTGGTGTGATACCAGTACATGCCCTTGGTTCCGCTGTGCGCGTAATTGGCGGTCATGGTGATGTAGGGGTAGTAGTTGGCGGTGCCGGTGGCATCGTTGATGCGGTGCCAGCAGAGGGGCATTGCCTCGGCATAGGTCGTGGTGCCGCTGAGGTAGTAGGGGTCTTCTTCAAAGCCGTTCTGGTAGGGCAGGACGGTAATCATGTCGCAGTTGGTGCGGAACTCGCCGGTGGTGACAAAACTGGTGTCGCCTGTGCCGCATACGGCACGCACTTTGAAGATGTAGCTGGTGTTGGCGCTGAGGGTGTCGAAGGTGACGCTGTTGTCGGTGCTGGACACCCAGTCGCTGTTGTTGATGCTGTATACCCATTCGGTCTCGCTTCCGCCGGCCGTCCACGACAGCGTAGCGTCGGAGGCGGTGACGCCGGTCGCCGTCAGCGCTGTGGGCTGCGGGCAGGAGAGCTCGGTGATGATGATATTGTCGACGGCTGCCGGAGGCGTGGTTCCACCGCTGGCGTCGTTGGCCCACATGAAGACCAGACGGTAGGTGCCCGCCGCGACATTGGCGATGCCGGTGGTGGTCTGCCACGTGGTCTGCAGGTTCATCTTGCCGCCCAGGTCGGTCCAGCCGGCGGGGGTGGCGTCGCGGTAGTTGTAGGCGCTGGAGTTGCCCTCAGGGTCCTGTCCGGCGGTGAGGGTGCCGGTGGCAGGGGCTATCCACGCACGCAGATAGTCATAGTTGCCCTCGCCGTTTGCTATCCAGTCGAAACTGACGGCAATCTGGGTGGCACTGGTGACAGTGAAAGTGCGGTAGGCGTAGCTGAAGCGCGTGGCCGTGTTGGTGTAGTCGTGCGACGTGCCGTTGTCGTTGGAGATGTAGAGTCCATGGGTGCCCGAATTGTGGGCCGCGGCTCCTACATACCATCCGTTAGGTGCGTCGTTGACAAACGTCCAACTGACATCGTCTCCGGTCTCGAACCCCGTGGAGTAGGGGAGCGTGACCTGTGCTTTCAATGCCCACGGCACCATAAGCGCCGCAATGAGCATCAGCATTGATACGTGCTTTTTCATAATGGTAGTTTTTAGTTAATTATTTGGTTTCTATATTCTAATGCTAATTTGCGTTTCGTAATGCATACCGCAAATGTATGAAATATGTTTGAAAGTTGCAAATTTTTTTCACCGCAGGATAAAAAAGAAGCCGCCCCGAACATCACGTTCGGGGCGGCTATCGGTATTGGCAACCGGTTAACTGTTAATCTTTAACCATTAACCTTTAACCATTAACCATTAACCATTACTACTTCACAATCAGCTTGCGGACTGTGGTGGCCTGCTCGCCGGTGAGGCGGACGAAGTAGGCGCCCTGGCCGAGCTTGCTGACATCGAAGGTGCCGTTGGTGCCGTTCAGGGTGAACGTCATCACGGTGCGGCCGTTGAGGTCGACGATGGCTACCTCGGCGCCGGCGAGCATCTCGCTC
>JAEEGL010534094.1_pt1 | contig 24652 bp, 18 predicted proteins | sample 9134231 | NCBI WGS metagenome assembly JAEEGL01 (sample SAMN16246548, study PRJNA631951) | gut metagenome | biome: gut microbiome; feature: rumen; material: fiber-attached | host: Bos | place: Iran: Karaj | collected 2018-10
CAAAAGATGCTGATGCTGACCTGCGTCAGCATGACTGCCGGTAAAGTCTCCCTGACGAAGGTCAGGGTCAGCAGTTCCTTTCCAGCAAAAGATGCTGATGCTGACCTGCGTCAGCATGACTGCTGGGTCAAAACGTTTATTTCCGATGCTGACCTTCGTCAGCATGACTGCTGGGTCGGAATGTTTATATCTGATGCTGACCTGCGTCAGCATGACTGCTGGGTCGGAATGTTTATATCTGATGCTGACCTGCGTCAGCATGACTGCTAAAGAAAAATGTATCTTGTAATAAAAACGAGGGTATCAATATGGCCTGTGCAAATTGCAAAATCCGTGCCCAGTACGACAAGAATCCCAAATCGCTCATCGGGCGTTTCTGGCGCTTCCATATCAACTTCTGCCCTGGTTGGAAGTCTTACTTGAAGAGCCTCTCTGACGAGGAACGCGCAAAAGTCGCAGAGAAATACGGGATCAAGTGATGGAAAAGCAGCGGGAGGTATATGCAGAATGGCTGCGCATCGTCGCGGCATTCTCGGTGGTTTTCCAGCACACGGTGAGCTCGGCCTGGTACGACGCCCCGGTGAATTCGCTCGATTTTTTTGTACTCAACTTTATGAATAGCCTCGCCCGCTTTGGCGTGGGCGTTTTCATTATGCTGAGCGGTGCGTTTATGCTCTCACCCGAGTACAGCCACCCGCCCAAAAAGATTTTCACGCACAACCTGCCAAAAATCCTGGTGGTTCTCATTTTTTGGGTGGTTGTCTACGGCGTCATTAACACGGTCGCCGAGGGCGGAACGGCGCTTGACATTCTCTCGACGCCGGCGCTCCTGTTTACCGACCCCGCCACGCACCTTTGGTTTCTCTACACGCTCGCCGGCCTCTACCTGATTACGCCCGCACTCCGCGTGTTCACCGAACACGCGAGCAAGAACATGGTGCTCTACGTGATCTGCATCTTTTTTGTGTTCGGGCTTGCGATCCCGACCGTGAGCCATTTGGTCTCGAAGTTCACCGACGTGGACCTGTACCGCAACCTGGGCATCCGCGGGACCACGACCTACGCGGGATTCTACCTCGCGGGATTTTACCTTTCCAAGTACGGGCTCGGGCAAAAAGCGCGGCACATTTTGTATGTGATGGCGCTTGTGTCGTGGGTGCTCGCCTTCTACTACTCCACGTATGTCAGCGTGATGACGAACAAGCCCAACGAATACTTCTTCGGAAACTTCCAGCCGACCACGTTCCTCGAGGCTGCGGCGCTGTTCTGCCTGTTCCGCGCCAGGTACGCAAAGCAGGTCACGACCAACCCGAGGCTGATCCGCCTGAGTGCGTGCATGCTGGGCGTGTACCTAGTGCACCCGATTTTTTTGAAGGCGTTTTACGGGCTTAAACTCACGCTGCTAGGGTCGTACCCGCTGTTGACCGCGCCGGTTGTCGCGGTGGTTTTCTTTGCGCTGTCGCTTGCATTTGTGCGGGGGCTGCGCGCGATTCCCTGGGTCAAAAAAATCATTTAAAGCAACACGCGGTATGCGTTTCGCCGGATTGGGAAGCCACGGTTTTGCACGGCGGAAGCTCGGCGGAGCGGCATTTTGCCTGCAAGGAAGGGTCTCCGCAAGCGCATTCTTCGCAACGGTCCGCAAATCGGCACCCCACGGCAAAGTCGCGCGGGTGCGGAACGCTCCCTGGTATGGACCGCAGATTCTTCATGTCGGCATGGCTTTCGGGGATGGCGGCCAAAAGCCCGCGCGTATACGGGTGCAGCGGATTGTCGATGACATCGCGAACGCCACCCATCTCGATGATTCGACCGGCGTACATCACCGCCACACGTTGAGCGTATTCAGAAACAATCCCCATGTTGTGCGTGATGAGGAGGACCGCGGTGCCGGTCTCGCCCGCCATCTTTTTGAGGATGGCAAGGACCTGCGCCTGCACGGTGACATCGAGGGCGGTGGTCGGCTCGTCGGCTATGATTAGGCGCGGGTGCGGAAGCAGCGCCATCACAATGCAAATGCGCTGGAGCATGCCGCCCGAGAGTTCGTGCGGGTAGGCGTCGAGAACGCGCTCGGGTTCGGTGAAGCCCGCCATTTTGAGCATGCGGTGGATTTCGTCGTTCGCGAAGGCGCGCGGATCCTTTGCCGCATGCGGTTCCCTAGCCGCGCACGAGTCGAGGTACGCCTTGGCACCGAACTTGTAGACTTCCAAAAGCTGGTCGCGGATGCGGAGCACCGGGTTCAGGGCTTGCATGGGCTCCTGGAAAATGCAGGTGATTTGGGAGCCGCGGATCTTTTGGAGTGCCGCAAGCGGGAGTTTTGCGAGATTCTCGCCCGCAAACAAGACTTCCCCGCAGGTGATGCGGGCGGACGGACTCGGCAAGAGTCGCAAGATGCCCATCGCCGTGACGCTTTTTCCGCAACCGGATTCCCCCACCAGAGCGAAGAACTCACCCGCGCCAATATCAAAAGAAACGCGGTCAGTCACTTGCAATGGCTTGGAATCACGGGCGTCGCGGCCAAACCCGAACGCAACCGAGAGCTCGCGCACCGAGAGCACGGTCTCGCGGCCGGCGGGCGTTTTATTTACGGCGGGCTTTTTATCCGTTTCGCGTAGTCCCATACCCTTACCCAGCCAAAAACGTCCTGATCTCGTCGAGGCGTTCCGTCGCCAAGCGCCGTCCCATGTCGTACACGCGCTGGAGTTCGCTTGTGTCGTGCTCGGTGCGGCTAATGCCAAGCGCCTTTTCGGGGCAAATCACAAGCGTATTGCCCGCCTTCTCCTGCTCAAACACATAACGCGTTTCTTCGTTGTACATCAGGTGGCGATTCTGCATGACCTTGATGAGGTTCGGGTACTTGCGCAGCAAAATCTTCATGAGCCAAATTAATTTGTTGGGGCCCTTCACGTAATCGCGGGGCTGCGTCAATATCACGATGTTGCGGTTGAACCCCTTGCTCTCGAGGAACTTGAGCGGGATAGAATCCGACATGCCGCCGTCGAGGTATTCTCCGCCGTCAATCTGCACAGGGCGCGACACCAGAGGCATGGACGCCGAAGCCTGCATCCACTTGAGGTCGCGCTCGCTGCCGTCCACGAGCTGCGCGAATACCGCCTCGCCCGTATGGATGTCGGTACAGCCCATGTAGAACTCCATGGGGCTCGCCTTGAGAGCCGCGAAATCAAAGGGGTCCAGCACCTGCGGAATTTGTTTGTAACAAAAGTCCACGTTGTAGAGGTCGCCCGTGGTAATGAGGGAATGCACACTGCAATAGCGCTTGTCGTGCGCAAATCTCAGGTTGTAACGCAGGGCGCGGCCGGGCTGGCGGCTCTTGATGTTGCAGCCAAAGCACGCCCCCGCCGAGATTCCTACAGCTCCGTCGAACTCGATGCCGTTTTCCATGAACACGTCCAAAATACCGCACGTGAACATGCCGCGCATCGCGCCGCCTTCTAGAACAAGTCCCTTTTTAAACATACCTATCCCCCGACTTTGGGTCCATAGCATCACGCACACCCTCGCCCACAAAGGTCGTAAGGAGGAGCGTCACAAACAGCGCGGCGACCGTCGAAACCGAGATCCACGGCGCATAAAGGTTGTTGAGCCCTTGGCTCATGAGCTCGCCCCAGCTGGGGGTCGGTGGCTGCAGGCCAAAACCGAGGAAGTCAAGCGACGTGAGGCTCCCGATGCCGCCAATGAGCGTGAACGGGAACAGAGTCACCACGGGCGTCATGGCATTGGGCAAAATTTCCTTGAAAAAGAGGTGACGGTGCGAAAGCCCGAGCACGCGCGCCGACTGCACGTAAGTCATGCTGCGCAGCTTGAGGAACTCGCCGCGCATGTAGTAGCTGAGCGAAATCCAGTTGAACGCAGCCATAATCAAGATGAGCAGCCAAAAACTGCGCCCGTAAATGCTCCCGATGAGGATGACCACATAGAGCATGGGGAGCGACGACCAGATTTCGATAAATCGCTGCATGCCGGTGTCCCAGAACTTGCCAAGGTAGCCCTGGATGCCGCCAATCACAATACCGAGGAACGTCCCGAGGAGGGTGAGCAGCAGGCTGAACGAAATGCAAATGCGGAACCCGTGAATGAGGCGCGAGAGCACGTCGCGACCGTTGCTGTCGGTGCCCAGCCAGTGCTTGCCGCTGGGGGCAAAAGGCGGCGCACCGTCCTCGCCGAGGTCGGCCTTCAAGGGGTCGTGCGCAATGGGCGGCATGATGGCGAAGACGTCGGGGCAGCCCCCCGCGCGAGTGTAGCCCTCGGCGGCGTCGGCCTCGCACTCGGCGGCGTCTTCCAAAAGCTTGGCGTAATCGGGCTCAGTCTGGTAGGAACCGCCAAAATCGGCCTCGCTGTAGCGGGCGAACGCGGGGAAATAACTCTTGCCGCCGTAACTGAGGTAGAGCGGCTCATCATTCACCGTCCACGGACTCGTGAGGCTGAGCGCATACGCGACGACGAGCACCACCAGCGACCAAAACGCCCGCTTGTTCTTGCGGAAGCGCTTGATGCGATTCTTGGTCTCTGTCGTGACGCGGAATTTCATACAAAGCAATATAAAAAAGAATTTTGCCCCAATTCGGGTCGAAACCGGAATTGCGCAGGAGCTCACTGGTTTTTGACGCACCTCACGGAGAACCCGAAGTTCTTGGGCTTCGTCATGTAGCTGAACGCCATGGATTTGTTGGTCAAGTACCACACGTGGGCAGAAGTCCCCTCTTCGTCGGCGCTCCAAAAGAAGGCGAACTTGTAGAGGTTCCCGTACGTTTCGTCGTCAAAGCGGTTGCCCGCGGGCATGGCGCTGAACTTGAGCGAATCGTTCCCATTGGTTTTGCCCGCCCAGTCGTAGTCCGTCTTTAAAAGGTAGCCCGCGTTAAAGTCGGCGCCGGCGGCAGTCCAAAGCGATTCAAAGTCGGCCTGTGAAGGCAGGCGGAACCCTTCGGGGCATGCGGTGGCGGCGGCTTGCCAGGTGTAAAGGCGACCGTACGCCATGCAGTTGTCGGGCTCGTCCTTGAGACAGTAGCTGCCCTCGGTGGCAAAATTGAGGTTGTCGGCAAACCACACGCGGTCGTCGATGGCCACCAGGCGGTAGGTTTGCTTGTCCCGCTTGTCTTTGAACTCGTTGGCGCGCACTTTTTTCGCGGGCGCGGTCTTAGCCTTCGCAGAAGATTTGCCCACGCCCTTCGCAAAACCCGTGCCGGGGAACGCAATAAAAAAAAGCAAAAAAAACACCAAATAACGCATACCCCAAATTTAATTATATTAAGGGTATGGATACACCCAAAAAAACAAGCGTCGAGGCCGGCGCAGAACAAACCGCGAGCAACACAGATGACGCCGCCCGTGCCGCCGCCCTCGCCGACAGCCAAACCACAGACGCCAGCAGCATCAACAGCGAGGACTACTGGTTTTTAAAGCTGAACCAGAACAATCCCTAATGCAAAACCCCGTAGAGCACAAGAAGCAAAAAGAGCGATGCATTTTGGTGGGCATCTCCACGCCCAAGGTGCGTCCATGGCTCGCCTCGGAACAACTGGCCGAACTGGGCAGACTCGCCGAGACCGCCGGCGCCGAGGTGGTGCAGAGTTTTTTGCAACGGGTGCAGAACTTTAGCCCGGCCACGCTCATTGGCGAGGGCAAGGTGAACGAGGTCAAGCGCGCTCTCGAAGAGAACGACGCCAAGATGGTGGTCTTTGACGACGACCTCAGCGGCTCGCAGGTGCGCAACCTGGAGCAGCGCATGCCAGGAATCAAGGTGTTGGACCGCACGGGGCTCATCCTCGACATTTTTGCAAAGCACGCGGTGACGGCGGAGAGCCGCCTGATGGTGGAAGTCGCGCAGTTGCAATACATGATGCCCCGCCTCACCGGCGCGTGGACGCACTTGTGCCGCCAGCACAACGGAGGCATTGGCACCAAGGGCCCAGGCGAAACGCAGCTCGAGACCGACCGCCGCATGATCCGCAAGCGCATTCAGGAACTCAAAAAGAAACTCGAGAAAATCGAGGACGCCCGCGAGAGCCAGGCCGAAAACAGGAACGACATTTTCCACGTGGGTATCGTCGGCTACACGAACGCAGGCAAGTCCACGCTCACGAACCGCCTCACCGGCGCCGACGTGTATGTAGAAGACAAGCTCTTCGCCACGCTCGACAGCACCACGCGCAAGCTCTACCTCGACGGAGAGAACATCATCCTCTCCGACACCGTCGGGTTCATCCGCAAGCTGCCCCACAACCTTATAGAGACGTTCAAAAGCACGCTGGGCGTCGCCGCCCATGCCGACTGCATTTTGGAAGTCGTGGACGGGAGCGCCCCCGACTACCGCGAGCATTTGGAAGTCACGCACAAGACTCTCGATGGCATCATCAGCAAAAGCACGCCGCGCCTCCGTGTGTTTAACAAAGTCGAGGTGGTGGACGAGGCGCGCCGTACCGAACTTTTGCAAAACTACCCCGAGGCAATCCAGGTGAGCGCCCGCGAGAACATTGGCATGGAGCGCCTCAAGGCGGCCTTCAAGGAGCAACTCGCCCTGTGGCACAAGAGGCGCGAAGCCGAGGCCGCGCACATCAAGGAACAGGCCGAGGCTCCATGGCCCGAACCGCAAGAGTCACAGCAAACCGAGATGTAAAATGCCGTACTTTTTTGCCCTGGCATTTGCCCTGTTCCTTGCGTCTTGCTCCAACTCCACCGACTCCTACGAGGAACCGGCGGACGCCCTCGTTTTGGAAACCGATTCCCTCAAAGCAGTTGATTCCTTGAGCTTGCCGGATTCATTGAACACGCGGGATTCCTTGAACTCGCCAGATTCCTTGTGCACGCAGGATTCCTTGAACTCACCAGATTCCTTGTGCACGCAGGATTCGCTCGACACAACGCAAAACATGGTACAAACCGACACCTCTACCAGGGGGATGGTCCTTTTTAGCGCCACCTCCCAAAAAGTGCAGATCGGTACCAACGAAAAAAGTGCCAAGGTAAACGAACGCCCCGCCGCCACGGTGAACTTCACCTACGACTACTACATGGACCGCCACGAGGTCACGTGCGAAACCTACAACGACGTGATGAAAGACTACGGTGCCGCAGCACAATTGGAATGCGCCGGCGACAGTCTCCCCGCGGTGAACGTCACGTACTTCGACGCCGTGCTCTACGCCAACGCCCGCAGCAAGCGCGCCGGGCGCGACACCGCCTACCATTACACAAAACTCTCCTTCAACAGCAAAGGGCATTGCATTGGCATGGAGGGGTTCGCCTTTGACCCCGCCAAAAAGGCATTCCGCTTGCCGACCGAAGCCGAATGGTCTTTTGCCGCGCAAAGCAACTGGGCGCCCGCCAACAGCTGGAACGCCGGGAATTCCGGCTACAAGCTGCACAAGGTCTGCACCGCGCCCGTGCCCCCCGACAAGAGCGACAGCTCCATTTGCGACATGGCGGGAAACGCTCTGGAATGGGTCAACGACTGGATGGGCGCACTCCGCGACACCAGCATCACGAACTACGTGGGCACAACCGACGGCGGCTCGCTCGGCGAACGCATTTTAAAGGGCGGCAGTTTTAGGAACTCGCCCCAGGCAATGCACATTTACAGCCGTGGCGACATCTACACGGTCGCGGGCTCCCTCGCCGCCGACTACGTGGGCTTCCGCCTCGCCTACGGAGCAATCCCCGACGCACAATGGATGAGCCGCAAGGGCCCCGCAAAAACCTCCTCGTTGCACGTAATTGCCTCCTCCGAAGCGGTGCAGGGCAAAACGACCTCCTCCAGGGCAAAGCTCGCCTTCCGCAACGACGAAACGGGCAACCTCGCCTTTGTAGACTTTGGAAGCTCGGCAACCGTGGTCGAGATCGACGACACGCTGGAAGTCTACCACCCGGACATTTCGCCCGACGGTCGCAGGGTCGCCTTTTGCACAGGCCTAGAGGGCATCTCGGGCAAATCGGCCGTATACGTGCGCGACCTGAGCGTGGGGGGCGGCAACCTGATAAAGCTCGACGTGCCAAACGCCGCCATACCGCGCTGGCGCGTGCTCGAGAACGGCGACACGGCAATCGCGTTCGTCACCGACGCGGGCAACAACAAGGACATGGGCTATTTTGCCACCACCGAGACATGGCAGGTAAAAATCTCCGGCGGGATCTTTGGCATCCCCGAGAAGCTGTTCATGGGCGCCTACCACGGCGGCATTAGCAACGAGGGCGATTTTGCCATTACCGGGGCGCGCCTGCTCATTGCGCACAAAGAGCGCATCTACAATTCGATGATCCCTATTGACACCATTTGGTACAACGGCGAACAAGCCTGCAACGCGAGCCTATCGCACGATGGCACCAAACGCTCGCTGTTCCTCGATTTTGGCGGCAAGACCGGGCGCAAATTTACCGGCATAAACTACGGGACGCACGAAATGCTTTTGGTGGTCGACAGCCTAGGCAAGCTGATCCAGGGCGTGCCCGCGCCAGCAGGCCACAGCTTTGACCACACCGAGTGGGCGTTGGGCAAGGTAAAAGGAAAGGACCTGGTCGTGTCAACAATTGTTGACATCAACGGCAACCACAACAAGGTGCAACTTTTAGACATGGTCGACAGCAGCCGCCTGGACCTGGTGGGCGGCGGCGAAGTTTGGCACCCCAGCCTTTGGCTGGGCGTCATCAACATCGAGAACACGGCTTGGGACCTGGACAGCGCCGGCGACTACAGCAATCCCGACAACTCCGTGTCCCACCTTTTCCACGAAAAAATGCCCATGATGTGGGACTTGCGCGATTCCGTGGAGGTCGTGGCGTTTGGCAACTCGCGCACATACACCGGTTTTGACCCCAAGTCCATAGAGCTGCCCTCCATGAACTTCTCGGTGATTCCATGCGAAATGCACTGCATAAACTACCTGTTCAAAAACTACATTGTAAAGCATTACCACAGGCTCAAGTACATTGTGGTAGGGCTCGATTTTGACACGTGGCACATACAGGACCCCAATGAAAGCATTCTCACTGCCACCATGGGTTCCAAGGGGTTTGAATACGACAAGAATCACAAATTCTGGCCCAACGGGATTGACGACGATTTTTTAAAGCTCGTACACCAAAAGAGGAACGAGAACAGCGAGGAAATTCAAGCGGTCAGCGGCTATGTAGCCCATGAATTTTTCATTGGCTGGTACAACGCCACTACCGGCGAGGTCTCAATCGTTCTAGACAGTACCTGGAGCGACAAAGAATTCATTTGGCAAACCAACTTGATCGCCCTCAAGGACCTGATTGCAACGGCGGGCAAAAAAGGAGTCAAGGTTATTGGCGTCACCTACCCCATAAGTCCCAAGTACAAAGAAACCGGCTCCTACGGCAAATTCGGCCTTCGCCGGAGCCACGCCCTGCAAATTATGGATTCCGTCAAGGTCTACCAAGAGAATTACGGCAACTTTAGGCTCATGGACGAGAACAAGATGGGCGACCACGACTACACCACCTACATGGCGCACGACTACGACCACCTGAATTACGAGGGCGCCATCAAACTCAGCACGAGGCTGGACTCGCTACTAAAAGAATTTTAATTCTAAATTTAGGCCGATGAACAAGCAGGAACTCCAAGAAAAGTACAGAAAGCCCAAAGTCCCCCACGAATGGCGAGGGGCGAGCCTCCCTTCGAGACTCGTGAGCACGTTCTTTGGGGCTGGGATGCTCCCCAAGATGCCCGGCACCTGGGGAAGCCTGGCCGCGGCCGCGCTTGCCTACCCTATGGCCCTCTGTACCATTTGGTTCTTGCCTGCCGCGCTCATCATCTTTTTTGGAGCCATCCCCTTTGTGAACCGCGCCATGCGCGACACCAAGACCGAGGACCCGGGCTGGATCGTGATTGACGAGGTTTGCGGTCAGTGGGCGGCCCTCGCGTTTGTACCACCGGCGTTGATTGTAGAACGTCCGTGGCTGCTCGTCGTCGCGTTTGCGCTGTTCCGCCTGTTCGACATCCTAAAACCGCTGGGCATCCACCGTTTCGAGAAGTTCCCGCAGGGATGGGGCGTGATGGCCGACGACCTGCTGGGCGGCCTCTACGCGGGCATTTTGATGGCGGCGCTCGCCGCGGTTTTATAACCCGCAATTCCGCCCCGCCGGACAAAGCGACAAATTACGGGACTTTTACTCCCAAACCCCTGTGACGTGCTTCACATTTCTTTTTTTTATCCATATTTTTTGGCGAAAAAATCAAAAAAAAGGCAAAAATAACCTAAATTAAACCACGGTGCATGTAATGTTTGGATCTATGTTCGTGTTTGGGGAGTCAAAAGAATCAAGGATTCAACATGAACAAGAAATTATATGCTATTGCACTGGTTGCAGCGGGCCTTATCCAGGTTGGCTGCTCCTCTGAATCAGAAGACGCAAACAACGGCATCGCACCCGACATGGGCGGCGACGTCATTGGTCTTGATCTCTCGAGCGCCTCCATTGATCCCGGCATCCCCACCGACCAGAGTTCCGCAGTTAATCCCGGTTCCAGCGCGGCTTTTGTGCCGACCAGCAGCGAGACCCTCCCCCCGGTCACGAGTTCGTTCAGCACGACGTACCCGCCAGAAAACCCGAAGCAGAACAAGTCCAGCTCTTCGCAGGCCATCACCCCCGCGCTATCGAGTATTGCGGGCCCAAATCCTGTCTCTAGTTCAAGCACTGCCAAGTCCTCCTCCAGCAAAAAAGCTTCTACTAACGACGACAGCCTTTTGCCGCCCGCAGGTTTCTACACAAGCCTCACGGTGAACCCGCCGACCGCCACCATGGGCGGCCAGGTGCGTTGCTCGTTTGACGGCTCCGTGCCCACGCAGAACTCCGAGCAGTTCACTGCGGCAAAGCAAATCACCCAAAACTCTGTGGTACGCTGCGCCGAGTTCGTGAACGGGCAGGCGGTTCGCACCTCCACGCAGACCTATTTTATTAACGAGAACGTCCAAATGCCGGTGGTCGCCCTCACGGTGAACCATTACGACATGTTCGACTCGACCAACGGCCTCTACGCCACCGGCGAAGTGAACAGCAATCCCGGCGGCATGAACAACCCCGGCGGTCCCTGGGGCGGCGGTATGGGCGGCGGCATGGGCGGCGGCTTTGACTTTGGCGGTTTCGGCAACGTCACCGACGACAACAACCCCAAGTGCACCGAGCCCTGCGAACAGGCGAACTTCTGGCGCGATACCGAGCTCCCCGTACACGTGGAATACTTCGAGAACGGCAGCTCCACCAAGACCAAGACCTGGGAAATTGACGCGGGCATCTCCATCATTGGCAACTGGAGCCGCTACAAGCCCAAAAAGTCCGTCGCCATCAAGATGAGCTCGCAATACCAGGACGGCCGCCTCAAATACCAGCTCTTTGACACCCGTCCCGACGCCAAGAAGTTCAAGTCGTTTAACCTGCGCAACAACGGCAACCGTTTTTGGACCGACTACGTGGGCGACGCCATGATGACGAGCCTCATGGAAGGCACCAGCGTTGACTACCAGCGCAGCCGCCAGGTGGTGGTGTTCTACAACGGCGAGTACTTTGGCATCCACGACATGCGCGAACGCCTGAACCGCCACTTTGTGGAGACCAACTATGGCATTGAATCGTCCGAAATCAACATGGTCAAAATCAAGGGCTCTAGCCTCGAGGCGAGCGGCGAAGACGGCCGCACCGACGAGTACCAGCAAGTGCTGAACCTTTTCCAGTCGAATAACTTTGCAGGCGCCAACAACCAGCAGTACGAACAGCTCAAGACCAAGTTCGACGTGGGCAGCTTTGCCGAGTACATCCTCGCAGAAATCTACATGCACAACGGCGACTGGCCCAACAACAACGTGCGCGCTTGGGGCGGCAACGGCCACCCGTTCAAGTTCGTAATCTTTGACGTGGACCACGGTTTTGGCTTCACCCCGGGCATCTCAGGCTTTGACCCGCAAAGCACCAACATGTTCCAATGGATGAACAACAACGCCATGGACGCGAGGTCCCCCGCAGGCATGTTCAAAAAGCTCTGCGAAAACGAAGACTTCAAGAGGCTCTTCCTGAACCGCGCCGCGGTGCTCCTCACCAGCTACCTCACCTACGAAAAGGTGCAGGCGACGGTGAAGGCGATGATGGCGACCATCCCGCAGGCCGAACAGCAGCGCGACCAGCAGCGATTCCCCAGAAACCAAAGCCGTTTCACTTGGGACCCCACCGGCAATACGCTTGTCCAGTACGCCGCCAACCGCACGCAGACCGTGCGCCAGGAGGTGGAACAGCAATTTGGCGTGAGCGGCGAAGTCCAGGTGACGATTGCCGCGAGCGGCAACGGCGAAGTGCTGCTCGAGGACCTGAGACTCCCGAGCAAAAACTACAGCGCCAAGTTCTTTAACGGCGTGCAAATGAAGCTCACCGCCGTAGCGACCAACGGTTCCGTGTTTGCAGGCTGGGACGACGGCAGCACCGAGAACCCGCGCATTGTGAGCCCCACCAACGGCGTCACCTACACCGCGAACTTCAAGTAATTTCAAATAAGGTTGGAAAACACCAAGAGGTCGCCCAAGCGGCCTCTTTTTTGCTATATTTGCGCACAGAAAGCCATCGACGGGAGTGCCGAAAACATCGGCCACCCACCGCCACGTTTTACGAGGTATTACGATGGACTTGAAAATATTAGCCCAACCGGACGATGTCACCTGCGGGCCCACGAGCCTGCACGCGGTGTACACCCATTTTGGCTACAAAATTCCACTAAAGCAACTCATCTCAGAAATCGAATTCCTGGAAGAAGGCGGCACGCTGGGCGTGTTTTTGGGCATTGACGCCCTAAAGCGCGGCTTTGACGCCACCATCTACAGCTACAACCTGAAAATTTTCGACCCCACGTGGGTCGGGCTCTCCATGAAGGCACTCAGGGAAAAGTTGGTTTTACTCCACAAGGCAAAACACGCGCCAAAACTCAAAAAAGCCATTGAGGCCTACATCCGCTTTATAGACCTGGGCGGGCGCATCAACTTTGCGGACCTGCGCGCAGCCATGTTCGAAAGCTACTTCAAGCGGGACATCCCCGTGCTCACGGGACTCTCGGCCACGTACCTCTACAGGAGCAAGCGCGAATACACCGACGAGACGGACCATTCTGTTTTTGACGACATCAAAGGCGAGCCCATGGGGCACTTTGTGGTGCTCTACGGCTTCGACGAAAAGAAGCACTTTTTGGTGGCGGATCCCGACTGCACGAACCCCATGATGCAAGGCCCTTATTACAAGGTCGACAAGTTCAGGCTGATCCACAGCATTCTGCTCGGCATCGTCACCTACGACAGCAACATCCTTGTCGTGGAACCCAAAAAGAGTTAAACATAAGTCATGAAAAAAATAATCGTTGTCAACAACCCCAAGCATTGGAAGTTCCACATCCCCGAAGCCGAAATCGTTTCGGCAAAGGACTACCTCACAGAGCGCTCCTACACCAAGGAGAAAAACCTCCGCGTGTTCAACCTGTGCCGCGATTACAGCTACCAGAGCAAGGGCTACTATGTGTCGCTTTTGGCAGAGGCCCGCGGCCACAAGGTCATCCCGAACGTCAAGAGCATGCGCGATTTCAAGTCGCCCGCGGTGGTAAAAATCATCAGCGACGAAATCGACGAGCTCATCCAAAAGAGCTTTAGGCACTTGACGGGTACGGAGTTCGTGCTCTCCATCTACTTTGGGCAAAACGTGAGCCCGCAGTACCTGGAACTCTCGCAGGAACTGTACCGCATTTTCCAGGCGCCGCTACTGCGCGCCAAGTTCGTGTTCAAGCAAAAGTGGTTCATCCAGAGCATCCGCCCTATTTGCGTCGACGAAATCCCCGAGACGCACAAGGAGATGGTGGACCAGTTCGCGCAGGAATACTTTGAGAAGACCCGCTTTGTCTCGACAAAGAGCGACGAATACCTTTATGACCTGGGCATCCTCATCAATCCAGACGAAAAGGAGCCGCCCAGCAACAAGGAGGCCATCCACAACTTTATCGAGGCGGCGCAAGACACGGGATTCCGCGTGGAGCTCATCACCAAAAAGGATTATCACCGCGTGGGCGAATTCGACGCCATCTTTATCCGCGAGACAACAAACGTGAATCACCACACCTACGCGTTCGCACGCCGCGCCCAGAGCGAGGGCATCGCGGTGATCGACGACCCCGACAGCATTTTGCGCTGCTCCAACAAGGTGTATTTGCAGGAGCTCATGGAGGTGGGACACATTCCCGCCCCCAGGACAATTATCGCCCACAGCGAAAACCGCCACACGCTCGCCAAGGAGCTCGGCTTCCCCATGGTCATCAAGGCGCCGGATTCCAGCTTTTCGATGGGCGTCAAAAAGGTGAACGACAAGGCTGAACTCGAGAAGGTGCTGGACGAGATGTTTGAAGGGAGCGACCTCCTGATTGCGCAGGAGTTCACGCCTACGGACTTTGACTGGCGTGTCGGAATTTTGGACGGCAAGCCGCTTTACGCCTGCCGTTACTTTATGGCCAAGAACCACTGGCAGATTTACAACTGGGACGCGAAAGACGAAAAGGGACTTTGCGGCAAGTACGACTGCCTGCCCATCGAGATGGTGCCCCACGGGATTGTGAAGACAGCCCTCCGCGTGGCTTCGATGATCGGCAACGGGCTTTACGGCGTGGACCTCAAGGAAGTGAACGGCAAGCCGATGGTAATCGAGGTCAATGACAACCCGAGTATTGACGCGGGCATTGAAGACCAGGTGGGCAAAAAGAAGGTTTACCTCGCGGTGATGCGCTCGTTGCGGCACCGTATCGAAGACCGTTTGAACGCCGCGCAACAAAAGATTCTGCAACACGACAGGGAAATGCTATTTTAGCGGCATGGGGGCGCTTCGCTTTGAGGAAATCCTCATAGGTTTATTATGGAAACTTTCAAAATCTGGGAACGCTTCGGCGTCGAAATGGAATACATGATTGTGGACAGGGACACCCTGCAGGTGCTCCCCCGTGCCGACGTGCCCCTCGGAAAGGACAAGGACGGCAACCAGCTCTCCGATACGGAATACGGCGACATTGGGCTCTCGAACGAACTGGTGAGCCACGTGCTGGAATTCAAGTGCGCCCACCCGCGTTCCACATTCGACGGGCTCGGCAAGCATTTTCAGCACGAAATCCGCAGGGCGAACAAGAAGCTCGAAAAGATCAACGCCATGCTGTTGCCAAGCGCGGCCCACCCGTTTATGGACCCGGCAGAGAAAGTGCTGTGGCCCTACGAGTGCAAGGAAATCTACGACACCTACGACCGCATTTTCGATTGCCGCGGCCACGGATGGGCAAATTTGCAGTCCACACATTTGAACCTCTCCTTTGACGGCGACGACGAATTTGGCGAACTGCACGCCGCCATCCGCATAATGCTCCCGCTCATCCCAGCCATTGCGGCGAGCAGCCCGTATTTGGACGGCAAGTTCAGCGGCTTTTTGGACGCGCGCATCGAGACCTACCGCCACAACCAAGACAAGATTCCAAGCATCGCGGGCAAGGTCATCCCGGAGCCGGTCTACACCTACGACGACTACAACCGCGTGATTTTTGACCGCATCAAAAAAGACATCGCACCCTACGACACCGAGCATCTGCTGAACCACTTCTTTTTGAACAGCCGCGGCGCCATCGCCCGGTTTGACCGCGGAGCAATCGAGATCCGCCTTGTGGACATCCAGGAATGCCCCAACGCCGACATCGCCATCGCCGAACTGGAAATTGCAACACTCAAGGCGATTGCATGCGGGCGGTTCTGCAACGCCTACGGCATCAAGGATTACCGCAAAAAATTGCGGAACTTTGACACCGACAAGCTCTCGAACATGCTGACCGCCATCTCCAAGGGCGCGGAGGACACTGTCATTGACGACGTTGAACTTTTGACGCTTTTCGACATGGAGCCGGCTGGCGACGCAGGCAAAAAAAGCGGAGTCACCGCGGGCGACATTTGGAAGCACATCTTTGAGGTGGTGCAGGGCGACCTCACCGAGGTCTCGCACGCCACAATGCAAAAGATGCTCCGTCGCGGGACGTTGGCAAGCGCCCTCCACAAAACGCTGGGCGACACGCCCACCCACGAAGCCTTTGTGAACGAATACAAGAAGCTGGCCGACTGCCTCGCCCACAACCGCCTCTACGCCACGCCAGAAGATGCGTAAACAACGTCCCTACAAAGCCGCGGCAGTCCAAGGCAAAGACTTTATTGTCGTCACCTGCGAGCATGCGAGCAACGCTGTGCCCGCGGCTTTCCGCAAATACTTCAAAAGCGCCGCCGCCAAGGCCGCCCTCAAAACCCACCGCGGTTATGACATCGGCGCCTTGCGCGTCTACCGCCGCCTCGTCAGCCACCTCCATCCGGACTTTTGCAGCGAAGGCACATTCACGCGCCTCCTCGCCGACCTAAACCGAAGCCTCGGCAACAAGAACTTTTTTTCGGAATTCACACGCGACGCCACCACCGCCGACAAGGAAAGGATTGCCGCCCTTTGGCATGGCCACCGGGACCCCATACAAGAATTTGTGGCACAAGTTTTACGGCACCCCAAAAGCGCCGCAGCAAAAACGGGCAAAACCCGCGTCATCCACATCGCCATCCACAGCTTTACGCCGATACTGAACGGCGAAACCCGCAATACCGAAATCGGGCTGCTATACGACCCCAAACGCCCTGCAGAACGAACCTTTGTACAAAACCTGCGAAGTCAAATACTGAGGGCGTTCCAAGACCGCACCCCCCAAAAACCAAGAGTCCGTTTCAACTACCCCTACACGGGCTACTCCGACGGCCTCACGACTAGCCTACGCAAAGAGTTCGGCGAAAAATACCTCGGCATCGAAGTCGAGATCAACCAAAAACTTTTCAAATAACGGAATTGGCGCCCTAGTAATCCTTGACGCAGCGCACCGAGTACATGTTGCTCGACACGTCAAAATCCATGGTGAAGTCGCCCGGCGGAGCCAAGTGCCAGCCGTACGCGTCGCCATCCTCGCTGGTGGCGCTCCAAAAGTGCGCCGACACGCCCAAGTCCAAGAATTCGTCGGTCGCCCTGCCCGCGGGCACCACGTCAAAGCCGTAGCGGTCGCTGCCGTCCCACTTGTCGCGGGACTTGAGGCTCACCCAGGCGGCTTCCTTGCCGTCGCTGTCCTCGATAAACGTGCGAAACCGCTTCCATTCATCGTTCTCAGGCAGGTGCCAACCCGAGGGGCATGCCTTGGTAGCCGCCTCGAAGGTGTAGAGTCTGCCGTACTTGGTGCAGTTCTCGGCCTTGCCATCGTAACATTCGCTTCCGTTTATTTTGTACGAAATATTCTCTGCCATCCAGGTGATGGAGCCGATTACGACCGTGCGGTAGCTACGACCGTCGCGGCTGTCGCGCATGGAGCCTGTCTTGGGAGCAGCCCAAGCGAGCATGGCGAGGCAGAGCGTCAAAAGCAAAAAATGGAAAGTCTTCATAGCCATAATTTAATAATGCAGCAGCACCGAATCGATCTTTGCAGTCAAGCGCAAAGCCCCAAAACCGTTCAGATGGTCATAATCGTAGGCCAGGGAATCGGCATAATCGTGCGCCCCCATCTTGTTCTCGTCCATAAAGACAAAATTGTCGTACGCCAGTTGCATCGAGTCCACCTTGCTCAAAGCCTGTTCGGCGCAGCTGCGGCGAATCGCATGGCGGCCAAACGAACCCGTCGTGGCGTAATAGGGGCTTTGCGGGAACACCACGCCCAAAACCAGCACGTTCCTCTCCTTCGCCATTTGCAAGATTTTCTCCAGTTCGGCGAGGGCACGCTCGATTCTATCGGTACTGTCGCACCAGGTGGAATCGCCCAAGATGTCGACCTGGTTAAAGCCGCCCGTGGTCCAGGAATTTTGGTCAAGGATGTTGACCCAGCCCCTGTTAAGGTGGTTCCCGTCAAAAACTTCCTGCTCGCTGAGGATCCTTTCGCTGATCTTCTTGAGTTCAGGCAAATCCTTCTCTTCCCAAAAGTCGTGGTCCCTGTCGTAAAAGTAGCCCGGAATCGCGAGCAGGTTCTCGGCGACCTTCACATTCTCGGCATCATTCCACAAATCGGGATCAATCCCTACGATAACAGCCTTGAGACTCTTGGCGTGCCTGAACACATAGTTCTCCAAAACGTAAAGCGAAACGTCCATGTCGGAGGGGATCGCCGCCATGTTATACGAACGGCCGTACGACAAAGCACTGGGGGCAAACGCCATGCTCATGCGCGAGGAGCCCACGGCCACGACCTCGAGCGAATCGTACTCGCTCCAAAAGGCGTTCATTTTGAACGAGAGCAGCGGATTGCTCACGTCAACGTAATACACGCACGCGCTGTCCAGGTTCCACTCGTTTTGCAAAACCATCTTGTTGGAGCCTTTGACCCACAAGCTCGGGTGCCACAGCTCTACACCGTCCACCAGCGGCATCACGGTGCTGTCGGAGAGATCCACCAAGACCACCCTACCGTGGACGCCATCGATATTCGCGAGCGTCGCCACCACAAGGTTCGCCGAGTCACCCACGACCCATTCGGTATGGTCAAAGCTGCGCCCACGAGGCGATGGAACCGCCTGCACCAGGGTCCCATTGCGGTCCGCCACCAAAAGCATCTCGTGCGACCCGTAATTTTTGCCCGCGAACTTGCGCCCCGTCCTGCCGCCAAAATCCAAAAAGAGCGTGCGGTGCGAAGCATCGCGGGAAAGCGAAACGTTGCACGCCTGTTCCCCCGCATACCACAGGGTGTCGCGCACCGCGGCGGAATCGGCGATACGGGCACGCAAAAGCCGAGCCCCCGTCACGGCAAGGTCTACGCCCCCCAAGGAGCCGTTAAAGTTCACGCCACCATGATAGGCGCCGTCAAAAAGCCTTTGGGGCACTCCAAAACGCCCCCCTTCAAACTTTACCTGCCATGTGGACGCGCCCTTGAAAACCGCCTCGTCCCTGTTGTTGGCGGAACTCGTCACGTAAACGATCACCGTATCGCCCGAGGGCGTCACACGCCACCGCGGGATGCTCGCGTTCTCCACCTCGAGCTTCACGAGACCGCTCCCCTCGGCGTTCAGGTCACGCACGTAAACCGACGATTTCCCGGAAATGCCTTCCAGCCCGGTCGAGAACGCGACACGGTTGCCGTCCGGCGAAATCTCGGGATGGTAGACCTCCATGGTGTCGGGGATTTCCACCACAGAGAGCGCCACGGCGGAGTAATCCACAAACGCGAGGTTCCCTGTGAGGTCATTGCGGAAGGCAAGTTTTGTGCGGTACGAACCCGTAATGGACTTGACCTTCGCGGAGTTCGCAAGAATCGTCATTTGGCTCTTGTTCGCAGAACCGTTCGACGCCATCCACACAGCGCCGGGGATAGCCCCGTACGCAAGCCTAAAGCCCACGTACTCCTCCTTGGCAGACGACGTCACCTTGTACACATCCCCCCTGCGGTAACGCTTGATAGACAAAGGATCTGTACGGAAGCTCCCTCCCTTGACGACCCGCTCGCCATGCTGGCCTCCGTCGGGAGCGCCCACATAGTTGGTGACCGTCGTATCGTGGAAGTAGCCGAGCCAGTCGTTCACCCATTCCATCACGTTTCCCGCCATGTCGCAGAGCACCGAATCTTTTTTGCCGGAGAGGGACGCCCTGCCGCCGGCATCGCCCGACGTGCAGACCTCGTGCGCAACGTAATTGGAGTTGGACGCATTCCAGCTCGCCTCCGGATCCCAGTCGCCAGACGCCGCCAAGACCCACTCCGCCTCGGTAGGGAGCCTGTAGCCCTCCACCTCGGGGTGAAACGCCAGCCCATCCAAGTTCGTGCAATGATTGTCGGCACTGAACGACGCCGAGATATAGGTGTAGACCGTATCCCTTTTATGGGAAACGCTCATGGCGTTCGCGAACAGCACCGCGTCGTAAAATGTCACGTTGACCAGCGGGAGGTTCGGATTCTCGCAATCGCCGAACTTCTTTAATGCCGACTGTTCCACCAGCTCCGCATACTCGCCGCAGGTCACCTCGTGTACTCCCATGAGGAAGTCGTAATCCAGTTTTACCCTCATGGAGGGCTGTTCGTTTGCCGGAACCAAAGAATCGTTCATGCCCAGGGTCAATTGCGCCCCGGCGACAAGGACCATGGATTTTGGAGAAAGATCCTGCGCGGAATCCAACAAAGTGGAATCGACTGCCAAGGAGTCGACCAACGAAGAATCCAATACAGAGGTATCCGCTATCGCGGTGTCGTTCGGGAGCGAGTCGGTCAAAAGCGTGTCTGTAAAAACAGTGTCCACGTCCACCACGGAAGAATCGCACTCAACAACGATTACAAGGTCCTCCTCTTCTTCGGCGGAGTCACTGCTGCTGCAAGCAGTCATGGCGAGCAGGGCAAAAAAAACACTCAGGACCAGCTTTTTCATAATCGTTTGACCAACTTTACAAAAATAGCTTATGGCCTCACCTACTTGAACTTCGCGATAAACTTGGAGCCGTCAACAGGGCTCACGAGGCGCGGGTTTTCCATGTTGCCGTCCGACCAACCGTCGAATACACTCCCGCCCGTCGGCGTCGCCGTCAGCAGCATGTCGTTGCCGGCGAAGAACGTTCCGGTATAGTTCGTACTCGGGAGTTTCATCCCGTCGAGCAAGACGTTTCCGTTGCCCGTGGAGCCGATCGTCACCGAAATATCATCACCCAAACCGAATTCCAAGCGGTACTCCCTGCGGACGGCAGCGGTCCTGGTGCTCGCATAAGACTTGAGTGTCGCTCCGGTCTTGTCGAAGGAATGTTCGTTCCTCGGGTACATCTTCATATCGCGATCCATCTCGGCATACGGTATTGTCGCCGTCATGCGGTCCGTCGCCTCCACAACCCTTTCATAAGAGAGGTAATAGTCGAGCATGACCGCGGAATGGTTGATAAAGAGACGCCTAAAATCGGGATTCTCGATCAGCTTGAGGTAAATCTGGGCAAAGCAATGTGAAGTGAAACACATGTTCGTGCCCCCTTGCCTGATCCAGTTAAACATGTTGTGATTCATGTATTGAAATCCGGAAACCGCCCAGTCCCAACCAAAGCCGTGGTCGACGTCAAAAATCATGAACTTGAAAGGCTGATCCGCCGTATTCCAGGCGCGCACGTTGTTGTCGGGCCAGTCACCGTTGTGGATGTAAATTTCAGCAGCCATGTAATCCGCATAGTTACCGACATCCATCATGGTCTGGAGTTTCTCATAGGCAGCAGCATCCGTCCCAAAATCACTCTTGTCGATAAAATCAAGCATTTCAAGGTAAGAATCCGCCGAGCCGCCGCTTGCCGTCACGGTAGTCTCTATGTGCTTCACCATGTTCACCTGCTTGGAATCGATACCGTAGTTCGTCTCGACAAAATGTTCGTTCAGGCGTTCGCGCATGTCGAAAATCCCGTAGTAGGCGCCATTGTAAAACACAACCACTTGGCGACTCCTCTGGTAATCTACCCCGCTCCCTTCCATAAGGCTCGTGAGCACCGGGTCTTCAATGTAGTCACTCACAAAGCGGTTACCGTTATTCCTCAAGTTGAAAGCCTTGAACTTGTTGGCTTCGGGCCTGGTCTTGAACAACGGGAACTTGATACGGCCGTCCTGATATTCGCTCTTCATCTTGATGGCCACAGACTTCTTGGCCCTGTAACGGCTCCACTGGCCAATAATGGAAAGACCCGCATCAATCTGCCAGTCCCTCTTTGTCGAAGCACTGCCGTTTTCGAAGAACTCCACATGGACGGGGAGTTCCAGGTCCCACCAGTAATTCGCCTCACGGCATGGTTCCGCGCAGTACGAAACGCCCTGGCTGTAGTAGCCGTTCTTGGAATCAAACATCTTGTACGGGTCCACGCTAATAGCCACAACCGGCATGGAGACCTTCTCGTTTATAAAAAACGTATGGCTTGACTTGCGCGCAACAGAATCACCGACGAATTCCGCACAGCGTGCTACCGTATTGCGATTCACCACATAGGGCTCCACAAATTCCTCCGCAACGGAGGTCGGCTCGGAACCATTGAAGGTACAGCGGATTTTACCGCCATATTCAGGCGCAGGCACAGGAATCGTCAATTCGTCATAAAAACCCGCCGGAGGCAGGAGGCGGACCTTGGAAGCTTCTTCATTGGAGCCTTCATCGTCGGGGTCCTTCGCCGCAGAATTTGCGGCAGAGCTGCTGGAAATTCCAGAGCTGCTGGAAATTCCAGAGCTGCAGGAGATTCCAAAGCTGCTAGAGGAACCCGAGTCGCTCGAAACATTCGCGGAGCTTACCGCAGACGTCGAAGATGTCCCCCTGGAGCTGCTAGAAGAATCGCCACAACAGGCTCTCTTTTCGAGATACCAGGAATAGAGCGAATCCGTAAGTTCGATGCTATCGAGATTCAGCATGGCCGCAGGGGCAGAAACGATTTCATCGCCCCAGCCATCCGATTCATCGTCACTGCACGACGCCACAAGCGCCAATACAACAGAACCGAGCAGAAAATTTTTCAAAATAACTTTAAACATCGTTTTTCCCCGAATCATTCTTCGGAATAATTATTAGAGTAAGTCACCTGACGACAAGCCACGTCCACACTTACTCCTGCCGTATTCTCCACCGTTACCGTCGGGCCATAAGTCCCCGCCCCTTCAGGAACCTGTATCGCCACGGTCGCATCATCAGGATCCGGCGTCACATCGTCACTCCAAGTATATTCCAATGGCGTGGCGCCCTCGCTCGTGCAACCGACAACACTCCACCGGAACATGAACACATCTTCTGCACTTTGTCTTGGAACAGGATCCGGATCACCGCAAGAGCACCCCGTAATGGCTGGAGGTGCCGGCGGGGCTTCCTTCACCGTCAGCGGAGCACAATTGACAACCATTTCGTATTCATCCCCCTCATTAAAAGTTACAGAGGCGTTAACCACACCTGTTGCTGTAGGAGTTATTTGAGGATTAAGGACCATCGACATCACTTCGGGTTCATTTTCACCTTCCGTAAACGTCCATTCATAAGTATCAGTGGGCAAATAGGTTACCATAAACGACCATTCAACGGTTTCACCAAGCGTAATTTCCGATTTTTTCGGGGCGCACGTGACGTTGTAGGCAGTCGCTTCCTCGCAGCGCAATCTATCACTAGATCCGTCCGTATTTTCTACCACGGCTGTCGGAGTGGCCCACCCGGCCTCGGTGAACGTCTTGGTAACAATAGAATTGTCCGTCGGATCCACCGTAAATCCAGAAGACCAATCATATGTCAGAGGAAGCGAATAGGGGCTTATGCAACCCTTTATCTGCCACTGGTAAACGACGTTCCCCTCGGCAATATTATTCACAGAAGATAGCAATGTCGGGCCTTTGCACGAACAATTTTGCAAGGGTTCCTTTGCCACGTAAACACTCGGGCAAGACACTGCAATTTCCGTGTCAAGATCCTTATTCAAAACAACAGAAGCTTGAACATCGCCCGTAACCAGAAGCCGAGTCACCATCGATGCGTCTGTACCCGTAGCGAGCACCTCGCCATTTTTATCCTTAACAGTCCACAAATAGGTCTCCGGTTCATAATTACCCGCATTCGAAAGTGTCCAAGTGATATCCCCCCCCTTGTTCACATAATCCGCAGAAGCCTGGCAGTCAACCCCATACACAACAGCCGGTCCACAGGAGAGTTCCTGTTTCGATCCGTAATCGTTACTTACCGTCACATTCGCCATATAGGTACCCGGATAATACGCTGTTTTATTGGCTACCGTTTTGAAAGAGCTAAAACCAAATTCCAGATTTTCCATGGCGCTGCTATCCGGCAACAATCCATTCAATTCCCATTCATAATTCAAATCGTCTTCGTTCTCACAACCGGTCACATTCCATACAAATGTCACATGATCAACCTGCCCTTCCCCGATATTGGGATAACCCCCAGAAAAAGTCGGCACACCACAAGTACAGCCCGTCACAGCGGGGGCTACCATCAAGTCGGCACAGGCGAGTGTCGTTTCCGTATCCTCACCCTTATTCACGGTCAGTACTGCAGATACCGTTCCCTCATTGGAATAGGTATACGTCGGGTTCTCTAGGCCGCTCTCGGTAACACCGTTTTGATCCGTTATTTTCCATTCATAGGAACTTGCAGTATACGGTTTACCATCGACAAAGAGAGACCAAGACGCTTCGTCACCCTTGATGACAACATTTGACTCGTCTGTCGGGCCGCAAGTCACCGCACTCACCGTGCACACGGTATCACCGGCAAAAAGAACCGCATAGGTCCGCAACGGAGAGAGCGAATCGTCCAAGGTATAAGTCGCCTGAGTCAAATTGGAATACCATACATAACGCGAATACATGTACGAACCATCGGAACCGTAGTAATCATACTTGTCCGACGCGTTCATCGTTATTTTCGTCGAGAAAGAATCTCCCGAAACAATCGACAAATCCACCGAAGGTAGGTAGGCATTGGCGCCATTCCTGTAAAATACATCAATTTTTTCTTTGCCAAGGGAACAATCAAACTCCATTTCCCTAACGACGCCCACTTTTTTGCATGAGGGAGTCATGTATTCCCCATCGCTGTTGGTAACCGACACGTAAGGAGCATATTCTCCAGTCCAGGTGGTGGACCCG
>JAEEGL011313630.1_pt1 | contig 24652 bp, 19 predicted proteins | sample 9134231 | NCBI WGS metagenome assembly JAEEGL01 (sample SAMN16246548, study PRJNA631951) | gut metagenome | biome: gut microbiome; feature: rumen; material: fiber-attached | host: Bos | place: Iran: Karaj | collected 2018-10
AATGACCTTCGGTCTTGAGGAATTCGACGACAGCATCGGCATCCAGAAGACTATAGAGCATGCGGACTCCAAGCTCTATCAAGGTAAGGCGGAAGGAAGAAACAGGATCATATATTGACACACAAAATGCCTCTTCAGAAGAAGAGGCATTTTTTATTTATCTTATTTGCTTACCTTGTTTTCCATATTTATACCGCTACCGGTATCGTTATCTGTTCTCCGTACTTATAATCATCCAGCCTCACATCATCTTTAGTAAATTTGTAGAAATCCTTTATTTCAGGATTGAGCCAGAATTTGGGAGCATCATATACGGGGCGTTCTATAAGCTCCTTTACAAGTTCTATATGTCTGTCATATATATGAGCATCCGCTATCACATGAACCAGCTCTCCAACATTCATATCACACACCTGAGCCAGCATATGAACAAGCACGGCGTACTGAGCCACATTCCAGTTGTTGGCCGTAAGCACATCCTGTGACCTCTGGTTAAGAATGGCATTAAGAGTAAGCCGGTCCTCTCCCTTTTCCTGCGTCACGTTAAAGGTCATACTGTATGCGCAGGGATAAAGCCTCATTTCATGAAGATCCTGATGTACATATATATTGGTCATTATCCTTCTGCTGAACGGATTGTTCTTAAGATCATATATAACCCGGTCGACCTGATCCATCATTCCTTCCTTATATTCATGCTTTACTCCAAGCTGGTAACCGTAAGCCTTGCCGATCGTACCGTCCTCATCGGCCCACGCATCCCATATATGGGAACTGAGTTCACTGACCCTGTTCGACTTCTTCTGCCAGATCCACAGAACCTCGTCCGTTGCACTCTTTATCGCTGTTTTACGAAGTGTAATGACAGGAAACTCCTTACGAAGGTCATATCTGTTGACAACACCGAACCTCTTAATGGTATAGGCAAAGGAGCCGTCCTCCCATTTGGGTCTTACCTTCTCTCCTTCCGTACTGCAGCCGTTCTCAATTATGTCCCTGCACATGTCTATAAATACTTTATCAGCGTAGCTCATATTATTTCCACCTTTGTTTTTTACTCCTTACCATGTGTTAACGATCCCATTTGTCGCACAGTGAATTGATCTGATCAGCGAACTTTGCAAGATCCTTGTTTGCACCGCCTTCATTGTGCTGAATAACGGTAAGCAGCCTCTGCCCTGCTGCAATAAGACGTTCAAATACGGATGATATCTGACGTTTCTTCTTCTGAACAACCTTAATACCGGATGTTTCCTCAACAAAAGTACCCTTCGCAAGATCGAAACAGGTACCTGAATAGGGCGCATATGCATCAAATGCATATTCCTCCTTTAAATATTCCGCAAAATCATCGCATACCTGATCCTGACCGTGAACTACAAATACCTTGTCGGGATTATTCACAAATCCTCTCATCCAGGCAGTCAGTCCGGCCTTGTCGGCATGTCCCGACAGTCCCTTCATCTGGACTATCTGCGCTCTTACCTCAACAGTCTCGCCAAACAGCCTGACCTCCTTGATGCCGTCAACAATACTCCTTCCAAGCGTTCCCACAGCCTGATACCCCACAAACAGTATGGTACACTCGGGCCTCCACAGATTGTGTTTTAGATGATGCCTGATACGTCCCGCCTCACACATTCCCGAAGCCGAAAGTATAACCTTTGGTCTGTCGTCAAAGTTGATGGCTTTACTCTCCTCACTTGTTATCGAAAGATTGAGTCCGGGGAAGGTTATCGGATTAATTCCCTTGTTTACAAGGGCCATTGCTTCTTCATCGAAACAGTCGTAAATATTCTTATTAAAGACACCCGTTGCTTCAACAGCCAGCGGACTGTCCATGTATACCTCAAAATCCTCGTAACCTTCTACAAGTTTTTCCTCCTTGATATGTCTCAAAAAGTAAAGCATTTCCTGTGTTCGCCCGACCGCAAAGGAGGGGATGACCACATTTCCGCCCTTATCGAAGGTTGTCTTAAGTATCTTTGCCAGCTCCGTCGGATAGTCCAGCCTGCTTCTCTCATGCAGCCTGTCGCCGTATGTTGACTCTATTACCACATAGTCGGCTTCTTCCACGGTTCCGGGATCCTTGATAAGCGGCTGATCGATATTTCCTACATCACCCGAAAATACGATCTTTTTGCTCACATCTCCTTCCCTGAGCCATACCTCGATGGCAGCCGATCCCAGAAGATGTCCCACATCGGTAAATCTTATGCTTATGTCATCATTAACCTTTATCTTCGAGCCGTACTTACACGGCACCAGACATTTGATCGCACCGTCTGCATCCTGCATATTGTACAGAGGTACATATTCATCAACATCCCTGCTCCTTTTCGCCTTCCTGTTATGCCATTCGGCCTCAAACATCTGTATATGAGCGCTGTCACGGAGCATTATGTTACAAAGGTCGCAGGTCGCTTCCGTTGCATATATCTGTCCTCTGAAACCCTTCGAATACAGAAGGGGGAGCAGTCCGGAGTGATCAATGTGGGCATGGGTAAGAAATACGTAATCTATCATGGCGGCATCTACGGGAATTTCCACATTCTCATACAGATTTACGCCCTGCTCCATTCCATAGTCAACCAGCATATGTTTTCCGCCGTTCTCAATATAATGACAGCTGCCGGTAACCTCGTGATCAGCTCCTACAAATGTAAGCTTCATGACAGTTCCTCCCAATCCTTTCAGTTATTTAGTACTCTGTTAATACCGATCCCAGTCGTTTCCCTCTATGTTTCTGATGGTCTTCATTATTTCTTTTCTGTGTTTTATGATTATGATACATACAAGTACGGCGATCAGAACGACCAATGCCACTATTTCAAGATACAATGACCGTCTGGCCTTGACGGGATCAACCTGATCACCCTTTTTGTCCCCGCCGACAAAGAAGAAGAAATCGCCCACCTCTTCCCTCTCCTTCTTGCGTTCAGCCTCAAGCTTTGCTTCCTCATCACGTTTTAACAGTGACTGTCTTCGTTCTTCAGCCTTGGCAGCCGCTTCCTTTGCCGCTTCTTCAAGCAGCTGAGCCCTTTCTTCAAGCAGAGTTGCAAAGTCAAGCTCCTGTGGCGCACTGTCCGAATACAGTTCATAATTATTGTATACCCTTGCGGTGATCTTGCCCCGATATCCCGTCGGAACACTGTAAGTACCCGTTATAACAGACTTCCCCTCTTCCCACAGCATAAGATCTCCGTAATCCTCCGGTGCTGTTTCTTCCGGTTCGCCAAGACAAAGACCGTAATACATGAGCTTGCCGTTACTCTCTTTGGCACTCAGCTCATAGACCACTTCACTTGTCTCAATATTCTGATCAATGATCCTCAGATACACGTATCCGGGCGGTGACGTATCAGGTTCGACCACGTAATCGGGAATGGGAACATCCACAACAGGAAACACCTCGTCATACACCTGTTCCTTACTCAGGCCGTAATAATTGGCAATTCCCGTAGCATCCAGCCTGCCCATACGATCCCAGTCACCGACAGTTCCCAGCCGCTCGTAATCCACATGATTGTCAAGATACCCGTGTTCTATGATAATTACAGGTAAAGAAACCTCACATCCGTGCCTGATGATTCCATAGTAATCCTCACCTGTACTTCCTATCCTTGTCTTGATTCCCTTGGAAGCCTGCCCGTCATCTATCCACTGCTCCATTATGCACTGTGCCAGACCGTTCCCATAGGAATAACAGTAACCGAATGCGCTTGTAAATATCTCGGAGCCGTAGAACAGATGTGTTTCCGATGCATTGTAATGACAGCTTACAAGAACGTCAGCTCCCACGCTCAGTGCAAAGTCAACCCTTTCCTCCAGGCTGAGCCGCCGGTCATCCTCCCTGGTAAGGTATACTTCAACATTGTTGTATCTTTGGAGCTCATCCCTCAGAGCAAATGCAGTCTCAAGATTTACATCCTTCTCGCACAGTTCATCCTTATATACCGCTCCGTATGCCGATGCATCCTCACTGTATCCGCCGTGTCCCGGATCTATGACAACAACAACCTTATCAGATGCCAGGACAGACTGCGTCCCGAATATAAACAAAAAAAATAGCACAGCCAAAGCTGACCTGATAATCCTCTTCATCCCTCTTTAAATCCCTGACAAAATAGCTTACTACTTCATCCAATACAAATATTTATAAAATATGCCTCTTTCATACAAGCATGAGAGTCACAATACAAAATATTTGTGCTGTTTTGGATTCATCCAATACATAAATTTGTAAAATATGCTGTTTACATGCAAGCATGACACATCATATTTTAAAATTTATGTGCTGTTCTGAATAATTACTACAAATAATATATCACAATACAGGTTTACACACAAGAAGACTGAACAGGGACGGCCCTCTTTTCAGCATCTTTGAAATTGAAAGCGGATGCCGACTAAACTCTGTCTGCATCCGCTCTCATACCTGTTCTTCAGTTCCCAATGGACTATACCTCTCTCTTTCCGTTTCAACCTTTTTCCGGGGGTCGTAATTTATGTTAAATTTTATAGTGCCTTTTTGCACTCAATCAATTATCAGACTCCCTATTCAATTGTACAGACATTGGTTCGGTACCCGGACTTAAACTGTACACTTCCCTTCTTCATGTACGTCTGCTTTGCATCGCGTGTCCTGTTCTAATACCGTGTCTTATGACCCTAACCTCAGTCACGACACCCTTCTTATGGTCGAAACATATGATAAAAGTAAGTAATGATCTTTATAAAGCCAAACTTAAGTTTCCGGTGGTCCGTACCTCCTTATGTAAGATTGAAGTTCTTCCGACTTCCGTTTTTCTTAAATCTCCTGCTTCATGATTAGATTATATATCAACCCTCCATAATTGTCAACACTTTTTATATATTTTTTACATTATTTTTTATTTTTATATCATTATTTTTTGTATTTTTAGTCTATATTATTCCAAAACATCAAATTGTATATACATTTAGAATATCTCATATTGTTAAAACACTTTACATAACTTCACCGGACCATGTTCAAACAACAGCGGGCACGGTTATTTACCGTAATTATTGATCACGTCCCTGGCCTTATCCGGCTCGTTGCTCACCGACAGCACAGCACAATTACCCTTCCGCATCACTACGGCCGCATTAAGCTTCTCAAGTTCTGCCGGGACATAATCCTTATATGACTCTGTCTGCTCCGAAACCCTGGTCTTAAGCACTGCTTCGACCTTATCAAGATCTCCGCCCGTTGCACACTTAATGACAGCTATCTCTTCTGCCGTGGCTCCGCTGCTTTCATAAAACACCGCTTCCGTAATACCGGCATCACCGAATGTATAAAACATCTTAGCCGTATCAAGATCTATCGGCGCAAGATCATCAGCATATGCTATCTGTGTTTTCAGTGCATCCGCAAGTCCCTGCGCGTCAACATCCTTGCCGGATGAACCGCATCCCGCCATTGCGATAAGCATAGCTGCCGATAAAACCAACATAATTAAATTCTTTTTCATAATATCCTCTCCTCTTAAAGTACTACTGCATGCTCCATCAGATATTTCTTCCATATATCCATATACTGCGCTTTGAGATGTATCCCGTCCGCGGCCATTTCAGCCGGAAGACAGCCGTCGGCACCCGTAAATACAGACCCTACATCCAGGTAATACGCTCCCTGCTCTGCCGCCAGAACCTTCAGGCTCTCATTTCTTGCATACACATTTGTATTATTGTGTACCTTATCCGAGCCTGATTTGGCTGCCGTAACAGGAAGTATACCATGAATATATATGATTGCCCGGGGCTCAACCTCTCTCAGTCTTGCTATAAATTCGGCATACTTGCTTATAAAAGCCGAATCGTTTCCACCCATTTCATTAAGCCCTACCTTGATATATATCTTGGTAAATGTATCATAGGGAATTGCATTCAGTATGGGAACCTTTCCGCTGTCAGTGTTAACAACGTTCATTGTATCATATTTGTACAGCTGGAAGCCTGTTGCTGCATAAAATGTTCCGGGCAGCCCCGAATACATCCCAAAGCCCTGAAGCCTTGAATCCCCGATAAAAAGTGCATCCTGGAAATAGCTCTCATCAACAGCCGTAAAAGGAAGCGGATAATTAACATTGGGATCAACATATGTATTAACACCCGAAGCCGCCAGCAGAGCGGCATCGGTATCTCCACCCTCATCAGCATAATCCTGTGCTTCGGTATCATTTCCGTACGGACCGGCGTCTTCACCGTCTGAAGTCACATCGGGCAGCCCGTCCTGTCCTGCCTCATCCTCACCCGTATCCTCCTGTGTACCGTCAGGAGCGGGAGCCTCATCTGCGCTTACTATTTCATTGGAAACATCAGGTCCCGCGGTGACAGATGCATCAGATGCATCAGCAGCATCATCAAATGTCACGGCAGTTACATCTTCCGTCTGCTCTTCATATCTGATCCGCTCAAGCTCTTCCTGTGTCTTTGCATATACGTAGGTCCCGTTCATAACGGCAAAGAGATCCTGTGATGTCTTGCCCGTAGACCACAATGCTATCATCGTCCCGGCAGCTACCGCAAGAAACAGCGTACACATCAATACCAGTAATACGGAAGCCGTTCTTATGATCCGTCTCCTGTCCTCAAGCTTCCTCTCTTCCTCCGTCATTCCTTCCCTGACCGGTGACACTGTTAAATTAAATAAGTTGTTGTCCTTCAATTTCACTCCTCAATTATAGCCGGAACAAGTCACCTGACCAGCTTATAAAAATGATTATCTTCATTAAAGTGCATGAAATTATACATTAAAAGCACATCCGCATCCGGCTTCTGAGCCAACAGCTCCTGCACGGAATCCGGAAAATACCGCAGATCCACTACAGTTATCCGGTCATAATCAAAGGTCAGAAAAGGGATAAGGCAATTGGAGTACGAATCCTTAAAAAGAACAAGCTCATCCTTCCTGTCTGTCCCGTCATCGACACTCTCCACAACAGCAACTCCCTCATTCCCCCTCATGAACATGGCATATTTATCATATAGATCAAGCTTCTCAAGGTCGTACAGCGAATCATACCCGATACCGCCGCTTATGTAGGAAGCTACAGGAATATCATAATATGTAAGAATATCTGTATGATCTCCAAAAACACCCCTGTATTTGGAATAATATGTTCCAAGAAAACCCGGTACCTCATTCCTTTGGTAAGCAAGAGGGCTTATCCCGGCATTTATATCCCGGGTACCGAGAGGAGAATATGATCCCGCAAGCTGCTCATGCAGCTTAAGATATCCCAGATAAGCTCCATCCGTCGTCCAATGATGATCGCTCCGATAGTATATATACTCATCCTCATGTCCCCTGAGCGCTTCATACATATCGATGGTATGCACGTTACCGCATTCTCCCAGCTCATCATAAAAGCTCCTTATGAAGTCTTCCTCCGATATATTGGGAAATCCTGCCGGAAGCTTATCCTTTAGTATTTCAAATGAGTTGGGGATTATACAGACTGTTATTTCCCTGTCTGTCTGCTTAACCATATTGATCACTGAAGCCCTGTTCTTTTCAAGCTGCGGATTCAGAGCGACAAGCTTTTCAAACAGATATCCGTCCCTGCCCCGGACAATTCCGTTATTCTCATTCTTAACGATCATCTCCCCGAATGCAGCCTTCAGGCTTACAAACACATCTCTGAGCGGAAGCCTCTCGGTTGTATACAATTCAAACCGGTCCATGAAGTCCCCGTCTGCAAGTCCCGACAGTGTAATTGCGGGGCGTGCCGTAAGAAATCTGTTTTCTCTTTCAGAAAACACGGAATCCGCACTGAACAGATACCCGATGAAAGCCGATACCACCATCATCGAGAATATCAGGGTAAATTTTACACGGCTAATATATTGTAACATGAATTTCGCTTTTCTCCAATCAAACACTAAGGAGTCCCCGAACTCAGAATCTGAAATACAGGAACGGATTGTATCCGGCATCGGCAAGAAAGGCAATACAAAGAAGGAAGATCACGGTAAGTACCGGCAATACTACGGCACCTCTGTTCTTTATCCTCTCATACAGCCTGTTTACGGCACCTGATGACAGGACACATCCAAGGATCAGGATGAAACCATAGTTCCTTATATAGTAAAGTATCTCATTCGATACTCCACCCACAAACAGTCTTGATAAATAGATCATAAGCTCCTTAAGATCCGTTATCGCAAACAGCATCCACCCGAAGCCGATCGCAAGCAGGGCATATATATGAGAAATGAACGGATGTCTGTCAAGATAATCCTTAAAACCGGCTCTTTCGATCATGAGAAGGACGAAGAAATAAAGTCCCCACAGAATAAAATTCCAATCCGCGCCATGCCAGAAGCCTGTAACAAACCATACTATAAAAAGATTAAACACAGTCCTTAACCTTCCCCTGCGGTTTCCGCCCAGCGGAATGTACAGATAATCACGGAACCATCCGCTCAGTGTCATATGCCATCTTCTCCAGTATTCCGTGATCGATCTTGATGTATAGGGCAGATCGAAGTTCCTCGGAAACTCGAAGCCAAGCATCTTTCCGAGTCCTATAGCCATCATTGAATAACCGTTGAAGTCGAAATATATCTGTATCGTATAAGCCGCCATACCCAGCCATGCCATGGGTGCGGACAGGTTGTCGTAACCCATTGTGGATATCTCATTCCACAATTCACCTGCATTATTCGCTATAAGCACCTTGGAACCAAGGCCAATGACAAACAGCCTGACGCCTTCTTCAATACTTACGGGATCGATCTCTCTTTCCTTAAGCGACCTTGCCACATCACCGTAAACAACGATTGGACCGGCGATAAGCTGTGGAAACATACACAGGTAAGTACCGAGATCGATCATCGATTTCTCAACCTTCACTTTACCGCGATACAGGTCGATCACATATGACATGATCTGAAATGTATAGAAGCTTATTCCCAGTGGCAGACTTATGTTAACCTTGCTTATTCCTGTATGTGCCATGGCATTTATATTTTCTATAAAGAAATTGATATATTTGAAGAAGAAAAGCATTCCAACATCAAATATGATCGCCGCCACAAGCACTGCCCTGTCCATACGGCCTCTATGCCTGTCGATCAGCAGACCCGCCAGGAAATTAACAAGTATCGATACCGCAAGCAGAATCAGATATTTGGGTTCACCCCATGCATAAAATACAATGCTTCCCACAAAGAGAACCGGATTCCTGAACTTCATGGGGACTATGTAATAGATTGTAAAGAATATAGGAATAAACCAGAATATAAACAGTAAGGAGCTGAAAATCATCCACACTCTCCATCAATTACGCGAAGTTTTAAACGCAAACATACAGCCACCATATCTTATCATGATACGGTGGCTGTAAATTATACAATTTTCCGGCAACTGGTCACATTCAGAACAGGTATTCTCAAAATACTTCGTATTTTCGCTGTCCGGTATTAAATAAGAGGATACTTCTTTGTAAGCTCATCAACTATAGCACGTGCCTTGGGTACTCCGTCCTGACCTTCCTTAACCACAAACGCAATAGCCTCCGCGATCCTGTCCATATCATCGGTCTTCATGCCTCTTGAGGTAACAGCGGGTGTTCCGAGCCTTATACCGCTTGTTACAAATGCCTTCTGAGGATCGTTGGGAACCGTATTCTTGTTGGCTGTAATATGCGCCTCATCCAGAAGCTTCTCTACTTCCTTACCGGTAAGACCCTGTGGTCTTAAGTCAAGCAGCATCAGGTGATTGTCCGTGCCGCCCGAAACAATGCTTAATCCCCTGTCAAGCAGACCCTTTGCAAGAGCCTGTGCATTGTCGATGATATTCTTTCCGTATTCCTTGAATTCGGGAGAAAGTGCCTCCTTGAAGCATACAGCCTTGGCTGCTATAACATGCATAAGCGGTCCGCCCTGGATACCCGGGAAGATAGCCTTATTGAAATTGAACTTGTCAGCGGCCTCCTGATTACACAGTATCATACCGCCTCTGGGACCGCGAAGTGTCTTATGCGTCGTGGTCGTAACAACATCAGCATACGGGAACGGACTCTCATGATATCCGGTTGCAACAAGACCTGCTATATGAGCTATATCAACCATAAAATAAGCTCCAACCTCGTCACAGATCTCCCTGAACTTCTTGAAATCGATCTTTCTTGCATATGCGCTTGCTCCGGCAAGTATCATCTTGGGCTTGCATTCAAGAGCAATCCTTCTTACTTCATCATAGTCGATGAAGCCCTCGTCATTTACTCCGTAATGTACACAATTAAAATATTTTCCTGACATATTAACCGGTGAACCGTGTGAAAGGTGTCCGCCGTGATCAAGATTCATACCCATAAATGTATCACCCGGCTCAAGCATCGCAAAGAACACAGCCATGTTAGCCTGTGCTCCCGAATGCGGCTGAACATTGGCATAGTCACAGCCAAAAAGCTTCTTGGCACGTTCCCTTGCGAGATCCTCAACAACATCCACACACTCACATCCGCCGTAATATCTCTTTCCGGGATACCCTTCCGCATACTTGTTGGTAAGCGGACTTCCCATAGCTGCCATTACAGCCTTGCTTACCCAGTTCTCGGATGCGATCAGCTCGATATGGCTGTTCTGTCTCTCCTGCTCCTTAACAATTGCCTCCGCGATCTCCGGATCGACTGTCTTAACTTCATCCAGTGAATACATTTTAATCCTCCGTTTCATACATAAAATAATATATCTGTGACGCCACATTATCATGCGGCCTTAAGTCCTCGTATCATTATATAAGATGTTATCCCAAATGACAAGAGCCGACATAACGCATCACATAAAGTTTTCTCTTGCAATAATCACAAAAATGCGCAATAATAAATTCTGTTGCTGACAATTGACTGGTAATGTAATACGGAGCATGACTTTATGAAGACGATGAGCGACAGCTTTACAAAACATAGTACGGGAACGCATACGCGCCTGTATGCACATGACAGTAATATGAGTTTTCTGTTTATCCCCATCTATGCGGCTCTGTACATTCCCTGTTTCATTTTCCTCGAAAAGCACAGCTACACCGACAGCGCTGTCGTACATATGGCGGCCGATGATCGCATTCCCTTCTGCGAGGCGTTTATCATCCCCTATCTTATGTGGTTTTTATACATGATCGGGGTTATTGTAGCCTCATATTTCACGGACAGGGATGTTTATGTACATGGATTTTTCTACATGGCATCGGGAATGACCATCTTCCTTATAGTATCTTTTCTTTTTCCCAACTACCATGATCTGCGTCCGGAAGTTATGCCGAGATCCAATGTTCTTTCGTCAATGGTAAACATACTCCAGCGGACAGACACTCCGTCCAATCTTTTTCCGAGCCTTCATGTTCACAACTCGATAGCTGCACACATTACCGTTATGCACAACAGGGTTTTGAGGAAAAAGAAATGGATATGCAATCTGTCTCTTGTTTTATGCATATCCATTATATTATCTACACTGTTGATCAAACAGCATTCACTTTTCGATATTATAACCGCCATAACAATGTCGGCCGTTCTTTATCCGTTCTTTTTCGACAGCGCGGATAAAACAACGGACAGGCTCAGTTAAATCCGACAAAACGCTGAGCTATCTTGTACTCAAGAACCGATATCTTACGGCCTCCTTTGCCCGGGATATTCATTGAATTTCCCAGCATTCCGAATCTGAGTCTGAAATAATCCCTGCCGTCATTTTCCTTCAGGTATTCCCACAATGCCTTTTTCTTGTTCAAAGCCTCCCTGCTGCCGTCCTTAATAAGAAAGATCGACGAAACCGTCATCATGATATCAAGATAATTAAGCATATATTTCTCAAGCTTGGGATGCAGGCACCTCTTGGTCCCGGCCATATAGTCTATCATGATCTTATTAACCTTCAACTGCTGGTCTATACGCTTTATCATTACTTCCTCATTGACCGACTGATCACCTCTTCCTATGTAATACCTGTACAGATTTACATCCATGTAATACATCGTATTCACATAAGGCAACGGCTCAAAAACAAAGATGTTGTCAACATAGAAAGTATGCTCGGGCAGAACCATTTCACTCTCCCTCAGCAGTTTGGTACGGTAAATTACCGAATGCATGAGCAGATACTGCCCCTTTTTGAAATGCTTGACATCATTCCATGTAAAGATCTTATTCACCGGCAGGGCTGATTTGTAGGTCATCACCTTCTTGTGCTCTTTCCCCTCTTTTTCATACACAAAATTGCATATAAAAAGATCGACGACAGTACTGCCTCCGGCTATATCCTTAAGCTTGTCCAATACCTTCAGATATGCATCCTCCTTAAACCAGTCGTCCGAATCAAGCACCTTGAAATACATTCCCTGAGCATTCTCTATGCCTGTATTAACCGCTCCCCCATGGCCCTTGTTCTCCTGATGTATCGCCCTGACTATCCCGGGGTACATCTTCTCATATTCGTCTGCTATTTCAGCCGTATGGTCGACAGAACCGTCATCTATCACAAGGATCTCAACGTCATCTCCTCCGACCAGCAGGCATTCTATCGCATGCTTCATGTAATCCTGTGAATTGTAACACGGTATTGCAACACTCAAAAGCTTCATATTATGTAAACCATCCTTCTTCTGTCCGACTTATGCCTCACTCACCTACCGAAGCCTTGTACTCTCGTATCTGGCTCTCATTTTAAGACAGTTGAGCATTTCCTTATACTTGTCCTCTACCGTCTCACCGTTAAGCTGGATATCCATCACCAGCGCTGCATTATCTATATCCTGTTCCTCTATTGTCTTCCACATACCCGTGAAAACATCCAGCTTCTTTTCATATGTGTCCGCATCCAGGAATCTGTCCAGAAACGCGGGGGCATTCTCTGCACTGCCTGCATTTTCTTCACTACCTGCATTCTCCGCACTATCAGCATTTTCCGCATTCTCTGCGTTCTCTTCATCCTTCCTGCTGGCAGGCTCTTCACTCACAGGGGGCTCAGACTTATGTTTGGCACCGGATCCCTTAAACGGGCCGGTCGCTAGAGCAAAACGCCATTTTTGCTTCACATCGGGATACTTCTCATGATCCACTTCGCTTAAGAACATTTCAAGAGGTCGTGCACATACGTGGTCAGTCTCTTCAAACAAAGGTCTGTATATGACCAGCTTCTCCTCTGTTTCCGAATGACTCGCAACGCATATGACCTGATAGTAGGCTCCCTTGAAATGCCTGTATACCTGATATGGTCTTGGTGTTTCACGCATAATGTTTCCTCCTTGCTCACATCCTTATTTAGGTCGAATATTTAACTATGAGCATTTCCACACCCATAACATCATTAAGCCTGCCCTGTTTGAACAGTGCTTCGGTATCTGCGCAGGAATTAAGAGCTTCCCTTATGTATTCCAGACCAAGCCTTGCACAGATCCCCAGGTACCTTTCAACGGCAAACTTGGGCAGTCCCATGACCTGCATCATCTTTTCCATGCCGGCCCCTTCATTCTTAAGCATCTTTATCTGCAAAAGAAGCTTGAATTCCCTTGATATCATAAAAAGAATTCCCATGGGCCTTTCCCTGAGTTCAAGAAGATCATAATAAAGCCTGAGTGCTTTTCGTTTATTCTTGGCTGCGATGGCTCTCACCATCTCAAATACATCATTGGCAATATTCCTTGTACAGATCGCCTTTACATCATCAATATCAATGGCTTTATGTCCCAGCCTGTAACATATGAGCTTCTCGGATTCGTTGTACAGCATACTCATGTCTTCGCCCACATAGTCATACAGGCATTCCAAAGCGTTCCTGGTTATATTAAGATCTGCATCCGCGAAACGTTTAACAAGCCATTTATTAAGAACCCCTCTGGACATTCGGGCAAATTCGATGATGCGCCCCTGTTTCTGTACCGCTTTGTACAGCTTATATCGTTTATCCACAAGAGTCTGCTCATATTTCTTCTCGCTGCTCCTGTCATTGGCGCCACGATATGCTTCAACGAATATGATATGGGATGTATCCGGCAGTCCTGGCAGGTATTCGGCGAGTGTATCGTCATTTGACTTGAATATACCCGTGTCCTCAATTACCGCCACCCTTCTTTCGGCAAAAAAGGGAACCGTATCAAGAAATCCGATCAGTTCATTCATATCCGGTATCTGTGCCGAATACATCTTGTAATTTATCCCGTCATCTTCACCGACCAGAGCCTTCACAAGCTTATTACGGTACTGTCTTATAAGATAGCGTTCAACTCCGATCAGGAAGTATATATTCTTAAACTTTCCGTTCTTAATATCCTCATCTATGCTTTTCATGCAGACATTATACCACAGACCTGCCCTTAGTGGGGTATTTTTCTCACATTCAGCTATAAGGCAGTCTGATCAAGGAACGTACTTATAATTCCCTTTACACTGCCGCCTCTTTGTTCGATCTTAATATCCGTTTCCCCGCATTGTGAGGTAATATATGTATGAATGTCAGCATTTTTATTCAGCATATCGAGTGTCTCCTTATGCGGATGCCCGTATTGATTATTTCTTCCGGCCGAAATGACAGCCATACTCCCGACTGCACTCTTAATAAATCTCTCATTTGCCCCGTTTCTCGATCCGTGATGCGGGATCTGGACCCAGTCATAACTCTGCAGTCCCGTTCCGAGTATTCTGTCCTCTGTATCCAGGCCTATATCCCCCGTGAACAATGCCCTGAAGCATCCGTTGTAATCAATTCCGAGCACCAAAGATGCATCATTCATATCCTCATACATACCACCACCGTCCGGAGACAGACATTCCGCAGACAAATATCTCCATCTGACGGTCTCACCCTTTTTCATCCTGTATACCGGTACTCCCCTGTCCGCGGCCGCCTCGGTAAGCAACCTGTAATTATCAGATGTCATCTGCTCTTCTCCGTCCGGTATGACTATCCTTCCAACAGAGATTCCCAGGAGTTTTGTATCAAGCATTTCCATAAGTCCGCTGACGTGATCCGTATCAAGATGTGATATAAACACCGTATCAATTCTGTCAAGGCCGCAGAACTTAAGAAAGGGAACAACATTATATCCTGCTGCCTCCTTAATGTCAGTACTGCCGCAATCGTACATGATAGTCGGAATATCCCTCCCGTGCATGACAAAGCACTGACCCTGACCGACATAAAGAGAAGACAATTCGAATTCAGGCCCTGTCCTTGCAAACAGTATCACAGTCCCCGCGACACATAGCGCAATAAGGCGCGCAGCATTTACGGTCACAGTACCGGCCTGCCTTCCGTGACCGTCACTTATTCCGACACGTTTTTTCCCGGCTTTCCTGACAAGCCTTCTTTCCTTCCCGACAAGTATATAGCCTCCCGCAGTCACCGTTATAAGCAACGCATAGTATACAAATATCTGCCACAGCTTCGGTCTTCCCGTGATAATAAGGCCGCCGGGAAGTCTGCACACCCCGGATGTTAACGAGTCATACAGCTTAAGTATCAATGAAGTAATACAGGCGCATAGTCTTGTGATCAGATCAAATACGTAAGAACTGCCTTGCAGATACCGGAGAGCGGCATAACCGAATACTCCGGTTGCAATACTTCCCAGAAGAAGTACTCCCGTCAGAGGAATGACGACAATGTTAACGAATATACCGTAGGTCGGTATCTGATAGTAAAACCACATGGTGACAGGCATGGTCGCAAGCTGAATCGATGCCGAGAAAAGAAGCGCGCGAAGAACAGCCATAACCATTCGAACCGTCCTTTTGTCGCTTCTGTGCAGCTGTATTATCCTGTCCTTATTGAGGAGATACATTACAATGCTCCTTACGGAAGGATATACAAGACCGATACCCAGTACAGCAGAGAATGATAAAAGAAAAGCCGCATCATACAGATAATCCGGATTTATTACAAGCATTATAACCGCAGCAATGGCAGCCGACGTTCTCATATCCGGGGTTCTTCCGACTACCAGAGCCACCATGGATAACAGGTACATTATGAGGGCACGGACTGCGGATGTCGGCATTCCTGTCATAATGCAATACAGGACTACTATCACTGTAGATACGGGAGCCGCTGTTATACCGGAACCGCCCAGCCGTCTTATAAACGAATAAAGCATGAAACCCATTGTAACGATATGCAGTCCCGATAATGCAAGAATATGCGAAATACCGGCATTCTTAAACTGTTCCTTAAGCTCCCTGTCAATGTCAGCTCTTTCGGCCAGCACCAGTGCCTTTACTATCCCGCTGTACCGGTCATCAAGATATTTACCGTACACAAGCATGGTCCGGCATTTTATCCGGTACAGGGTGTCAGTCAGCCGGTTGTATGAAGCAGATTTCCCGATAACATCCGGATCATACAGTACACCCCCGTAATGCTTAAGTGTATAATATCCGCGCATGTCGAACTGACCTCTGTTATACGCCCTGTCCCATTTCTCAAAGCGTCCGCGCACGGAAATATCCTGACCTATATGCAGTTGTCTGTTCATTTCATAATCTTCGGGGAAATATATCAGAATGTATTTGGATAACAGATCATTGGTTTTTGATGTGTTTTTAATATGTACTACGGTTTTATTGTTTTTATTTTCAATTCTCCTGATCGTTCCATTAACTATGATAACCCTTCCTTCAATCCGGGTTGTATCGGCTTCCTGCGTCCCGGTACTGCCGTTTATTGACATTATCGTCGCAAGGATCAATACAAACAACAGACTGAAGACACACAACGGTCTTCTTATATACAATTGTTCCTCCTATTTTTCATCCACGATCTCCAGGTTTCTCTCAAAGGGTTCGTTAAGATAGCTGTGATCTCCAAAAGAAATCTCGGTCTCCGAATCTATCATGAACTGAACCTTGTTAATATTGGGAAGTTCGGTAAGAGAGTTCACAAAGGCATAAAGAGCCACTTCATCGCTGAGCTTTCCCTGCTTGACCAGGAATTCCTTGCTCAGGTTGACATAACATATCCCATCCTTCGTTGTCACGGAAATTATATGCACAAGCGGATCCGCAACAGGATATACCCCATTAGACAGCGGTCCCTGTATAAGATGCTCACTTACAAGCTTTTCCATGGAAATATTGGAATTGTATGCAACAGCTTCCGTGGTTTTTACAAGACCGGTACCCGCTTCGTCCGCATAATAAAGTACAAGCCTGGTCCTTTCATAAGCGTTGATCTCATTACCCGCATTGTCTATGAACATATCCGCAGTCATCATTCCCACCGGATTACCCTTGGTGTCGGTAAGTGCGGTTTCATCAACGGTGAACATTATCTCATCAACACCGTCTATCTGATCAAGTGTCCTTACAAGTGCTGCTCTTCTTAAGATTTCTTCCCTTCCTTCCGTTCTTAAATACTCGGTGCCGAAGTCAATGACCAGCAGTCCGTCGTTGAGACCGACCGATCTCACCGGAATATCTTCCGGGATTGCCGGACGCAGATCGAAATCCGAAGGCTGCTGCCTCAGCTTGTCAAGAACTTCATTGACAAGCGCCCGGGCATCCCCTCCAGTTGTTTCGTATCCGACAGACACCACCTTTACATTATCCTTATCAGGATAATAAAGCCTGAAGCCGGCATCATCATAAGTCTGCTTTTTACAGCCGGCAAGCAGGCACACTATGACAACCGCCACAGCAAGAACAGGCAGTGGCGTATGTGACCATATTAAGTTCTCATGCTTTTTCCTTACTGTCATCTTCCGTTCTTGTTTCCTGTTGCTTACCTGTTACAGTGTGTGTCTTCGGTATCTTTATGGTAAAGGTGGTTCCCACTCCTTCGGAGCTCTCGACTCTTATCGCACCCTCATGCATAAGGACCGCATTTCTTGCAATGGCAAGGCCCAGTCCGGTACCTCCTATCTCTCTGGAATGTGATTTATCCACTCTGTAGAAACGCTCAAATATATGTGCCTGTGCATCCTCCGGTATCCCCATACCCGAATCTGCAACCACCACGGTAAAAAACTGATGATCCGCATCCACGCTTACCTTTACCCATCCGTTTTCCTTATTATACTTTACGGCATTCTCTATAACGTTCATGATGGCAAGCGAAAGCTTGATCTCATCTATTTCGGCACTTACGGGCCTGATACTTTCCAGGATCAGCTCAACCTTTGCCCTGTCCGCTATCGGCCGCACACGTTTAAGCACATCCTCAACCATTGAATTGATATCGACCACGCTTATGTTCATAAGATCATCAGCCGATCTGTCAAGCTTAACCAGAGACAGAAGGTCGTTTATAATCTTATCCTCCCTGTCTATCTCTTTGGTAATATCCTCCATAAACTCACGATAGATCTCAACAGGTACATTCTCCTGTGAAAGCAGTGAATCCGCCAATACCTTTACGGATGTTATCGGTGTTTTCAGTTCATGGGAAACGTTGGACACGAATTCCTGCCTTGAATTCTCAAGCGTGTTCATCTTATCCATAAGTTTATTGAAAGATGCGGCTATGGCTTCTGTCTCATTATACACGGGCACCGATATCTTCTCTTCGGTAAAGCCCTCTTCAACCTGTATGATCGCTGTATTTATGTCCCGGAAAGGTCTGATAAGATTGGCTGATACGAAAACGGAAAAGCACAGAGTTATCACACCGACTATCACTTCGAATATGGTGGCTTTCCTTCCCATGATCCTGATCGTTTCGGCAATACGGTCAGTTGACACGCTGGTCAGTATCACCCCGACCACACTGCCTGTTCCCTTATCCGTTATCGGTGTTGTGAACTCTATATACTGGTTTATCTTGTCATGCTTGGCCAGGGAGACCTTATCAAAGCATCTGAGTATTTCCTCAGAGATCATGATCTTACCCTGACTGATAGAATATGTATCCTTTATGATCCTCAGATCATCATCTATTATCATTATGCGTCCGTCATAAAGGGATGAGAACTGCTCCAGCTCCGCATTTACCACGTCGGATGACTGGTCACTTAAATACCCGTAAGTAAGCAGATGATCGGCCAGTATCGTACACTGGTTCTGTATTTCCGTCTTCCGGACGGAAATAGCCCTGGTTTCATAACTGTTTAGAAGAATATAGCGCAAAATAAAACCCGGAAGTATTCCTACCACACATATAATTATGAATATACGTATGCCAAGACTCTTAAATATCCAAAATCCTGACAGCTTCTCCCTAACCGCCGAAATAATAGCCTACACCCCATTTCGTCTGAACATACCTGGGTTCTGCCGGATGCTCCTCTATCTTCTCCCTGAGCCTTCTGACATGAACATCCACAGTTCTCGAACCACCCGGATAATCAAGTCCCCATATGAGTTCGAGCAGCTTCTCCCTGCTGTAAACCTTGCCCGGATTCCTTGCGAGCAACTCGAGAACTTCAAATTCCTTAACAGTTATGTTAACCTCTTTATTGTTTATGTATACTCTCTTGTTATTACATTCAAGCCTCATGTCACTTATATTGATAACACTGTCATCTTCAGCCTTACCGGCAGATTTCCGGTTTTGCTGTGCCGCTGTCCTTCGAAGGATGGCCTCCATCCTGGCCTTTACCTCATTTATATTGAACGGCTTGAGCACGTAATCATCGGCACCATAGTTAAGTCCCGATATCTTATCCTCATCATCACCCTTTGCCGTCAGCATTATTATCGGAACCTGTGAAAATTCCCTGACCCTTCTGCATACCTCAAAGCCGTCAAGCTTGGGGAGCATTACATCCAGAAGGATAATGTCGTAATCGTTCTCTCTTATCCTGGCAAGTGCCTCCTCCCCGTCATATGCAGTATCCACCTCGGTCTCATCATTTTGAATACCGAACACTATCCCCTTAACTATCACCTTTTCATCATCAACAACCAGAACCTTCATACACCCTCCTCATAATCTAAATAGTGATCCTGTCCTTTATTTTGTTAAACATCCCTTCCTTGATACCGCTTATCTTCATTATATCCTCAATCGCGGCAAACCCTCCGTTTTGCTCCCTGTATTCTATTATCAGAGCAGCCTTGGCCCGTCCGATGCCGGGAAGAGTCATTAGCTCTTCTTCTGTTGCCCTGTTTAAGCTGATCCCGGATGTCATTCCCTCTGCACTGCCGGAACTGTTGACATCACTGTACATCTCACTTCCCGCTTCCTGAGCATATGTCATCCCTTCAGTCTCACTTTTTAAAGGAATGTAAATCTTCTGACCGTCAGTCAGCGGCATCGCCTGGTTTACATAATTACTATCAGCTTCGGTATCCATGCCTCCCGCCATATTAACGGCATCTACTATCCTGGCTCCCTCATCAAGCGTATAAACGCCGGGACATATGACCGCACCGCAGACATACACTGTCACCGTAGTATGAACTTTTGTATCTGCAACTGCGGATACTGCATTCGCTTCACCCGGGTACACACCTTCGTCCAAAGCGCCTTCCACGTGCTCAGACACAGCTGTTATGCCCTCTTCGTTATCAATATTCAATTGTTTATCGGAAAGAATAATCTCTTGTTCGTCAAAACCGACTGCCTCGTCCCATGCGCACCCCCCCGCAAGAAACAAAACAGAAGAAAGGATGATCACCTTTGTAATGCTAAATATGTTTAATTTCAATACAGCCTCCCTGTGCAGGCCCTTATGCATTAAACATTGTAACATACTTTCAGGTTAATGAAAAGCATTTTATTCCGAATAATAATATATCTTTCCCTCAAAATATATAAATATGTAATCCTCTATCCTGACACAATCCGTTTCGTTCAGTGCTGTTGGTTTATTTACCCTCTTCCCGTTCAGGAAAATACCGTTGGTACTGTTCAGATCCTGGATGAAGAGCACGCCCTTCTTAACGACAAATCTCCCATGCCTTTTGCTCACCCTGTTATTGGTAAGACATATATCTCCCCTGTCTCTTCCGATAAGTATATCCATTCCCTCAAATATCTCGATCTCATGCTGTCTCATCTCATGATCGGAAGGATTTAGGACAAACATATAAATGGCGTTCCTGTGAGGCTTCTTGAACTCCGGATGATCTATCTTCAGGATATCCCCGGCCTTAAGAGGCTTAGGATCCGTCCGGCCGTTTCTCTGAGCCCCGTAAAGGACTCCGTTGATAAAGGTTCCGTTGGTACTCAGCATATCTATATACTCAAAACCGTGATCGTTTTTTAAAAACCTTCCGTGTGTTCTTGACGCTATCGGCGAATCCAGCTTGATATCCGAGCCGTTCGAACTGTACATCCTGCCTATGGTGATCGAATCATTGATATAGTGGTCTTCAAAACCTTTAAACATGGAGAATACAAGAAGCCTGAAATCGATCAGAACGTCCAATCCGATAGTAACCGTAGGCTCAAATGAAACAACCTCATTTGAAAAAGTTCTTGCGGCCTCGGCCACACCCGGTCTCTCATCCGGATCCTTTACAATAAGCTTCTCCACATATGACGAAACCTTCTTCTCGTCTTCTTCGTAAATATACCTGATTATCTTACCCAGTGAATATACATCGGCCGCTTCCGTGTTCCACGGTCGTAAGGTCGGACTGTTTCTCACTTCGGGAGCAAGGAACTTCTGCAGATCCATGGAATTGAAATAATCATCCAGCATTCCCTTTGACAGGATTCCATTAGTTGAATTAAGCACTCTCTCATTTTCGAAATCAACAACATAAGGCATCGGAATACCGCTGTTCATGCAGACATAGATGCATTCCGGAGTAAGCCTTGTATGCGCTATGGCAGGCTGCGTCCTGTGCAGAGCCGAAAAAAGACGCAGTATGGAACGGACAGCTTCCTCTCTCAGGCCTTCGTGAGCAAGCTTTTTCACAAGTGAAGGTGTCAGCGCCCGTGGCCGCCCCATGAAGGGAAATACACTTCGTCTGTAATCATTGGTGCCTATTTCCAATACCGGATGATCTCCGTATCCAGTAATAGTATCGAGGATATTCCACTCACCTTCCATCCGTCCCAGCGCAGCAAGCCTGTCCCTATATACATTCTGATCCAGTATATCAAGATATTCAGTATCCTTGCGTTTGAATATATAGTAATTCCCTCCGTCCTCGGATACATATATCTTCATGTTGTTTCCGCGGACAAACGACAGCTGGTCATAACAGTCAAACGGTATGGGATAGTAATCACCCATAGGAGTAAGTTCAAAGTCATACGGCTCCTGCACATAATTAAGCATGCACAATAATCTGTGGAACAGCCTGACCAGATTTACACAGTCGGTTTTTGTACCGCTGCCCTTCTCTTTAAGGGGGCTTGAACAACGGTTGTACAGATCGTATGCAACCGATTTAAGACTGTTGATACGCTTTTTTTCATCGGAGTATTCGTACGGATAACTGGAGGCATAATCCTCTATGAATTCCTTTATCTTCTGTCTTGTGAAGTCCTCGTGATCCTTTTTCTCGAAATCGACAACATGTCGTATATAGAAATTCTTCTTTGATACCCTTCTCCTCTCCTTGCGGGCATCACCGTGACTCTTATACCGCTTGAGATCAATAAAGATAGAGCGGAGCGCATCAGCTGAAGAAACCCCGTCCCTCTCGGCCCTGCTCCACTTTTCCAGTTCAATTCCAAGCATCTCCAGTGCTCTTCTGAGATTAATAAGGCACTCATCATAATTTATCATGAGCTCCTTCTCGGCATTAAGGCATCCAAGATACAGCTGCTCATTGTGGGTAGCTTCAATGATAAAATCGAAATTCCCCTTGGGTATGCTCAACTCGGAAGTAAGATTAATCTGATTAACCAACATAATTAGCTCCAAAATATACACACTCAAACGAGCGTCCCTTGGACGCCCGTTTGTTATTGATGATATAATTATAGAATGAATGGGATTTAAAGTAAATGCTTAAGTTGATGTATTTTTATTGAAATTAAAATCCGAAAATCGAGAATGGATCTATGTAATACTCACCGAAATCTCCGCCAAAACCATTATTTCCGTTATTACCGTTATTGCCCGACGGTTGTTCAGTACCCTCGTCTTCTTCCTCTTCCTCATTGGCAAGCGGTGAATCGGACTTCTTACCGAGTGTAACCTTCACAGTAACGTCCTTATATTCACTTCCGTCAGATCTCTGAAGAAGTATTTCTACCTCTTCCCCTGCCTTGTAATAAAGAAGCTGTTCCTTAATATCATTCATGGTGGAAACGGTCACACCACCGAACTTTCTAATGACATCGCCCTTCTCAATACCGGCCTTGTCTGCAGGTCCGTTTTCCTCTGCCTCCGATATATATATACCCTTGGGAATGTTGTAAGTCTTTGAAACCTCCTCGGTAACCGATACTCCGGATATTCCGAGATAACTTGCATCCTTTTTATCAACAAGCTCTCTTGTCTCACGGTTCATAAGTTCTTCAATGATCGGCGTTGCCGTTGAAATAGGGATCGCATAACCCATACCCTCGATCTCCGATGATGCGAACTTGGCCGAATTGATTCCTATGACCTCGCCTCTCATATTAAGAAGAGCACCGCCGCTGTTACCGGGATTGATCGCAGCATCTGTCTGGATAAGCTTGCTGGCAAGATTGTCAATCTCAACCTCACGCTCAAGCGCACTTATTATTCCCGTTGTTACCGACTGTCCGTAACCCAATGCATTACCTATGGCAACAACCTGCTGCCCTATTACCAGGTCTTCCGAATCGCCCATGGTCGCGATCGCGATCGAATCCATTGTACTGTCCTTGATATCCGACAGCTTAACCGATATGACAGCAAGATCGTTCTCAGGATCCGTTCCCTTGACCACTGCCGAACATACCTCTTCATCTATGAAGCATACCGACAATTCCTTGGCCCCCTCGACAACATGATTGTTTGTGACCAGAAGAAGCTCATCATCATTCTCACCGATTATGATACCCGAGCCGGCGCTCATACTCTCATACTCACGTATACCGCGTCCGAAAAGTGATCTGACTTCCTGAACTCCCTTATTTGTTATTGATACGATCGAAGGCATTACATTACCTGCAACGGTCGATACATCAAGAGGACCCGTGGCCGCGAGCGATGCTGTTTCAGCCTTGCTGATACTCGCCTTGCTCCTGCTCTCCTTTTCGGTTTCAGTGTCATTACTCTTTTCTTCGTTTGTCTTAAGCGTGGCTTCCTTCTTACCGCTTTCCTTATCTTCTTCAACATTCTTACCTGCAAGCCCCGTCTTTTCCCGTATCAGGTCACCTGCAAGATTGACACCCTGGAAGGTTCCGCCGGCTATAAGACCGAATACCAGAGCATATGCTACGCACATAAACCATTTATGACGTTTTTCTTTTTTCTTTGCCTTTGCTTCCTTAACGGCCTCAGCCTTCATCTGAGCCTGAAGCTTTTCCTTCTCATCCGGAATAACTTTGTTTTCGTAATCGTAATATTCATACATGATGCACACCTCCCTTATTACTGTTCACTGTTCTCACGATCTGCTTTACACCCGGTTTCTCAAATTTGCTGTCAACCAAAACAACCTTTGCCTTTGATTAACTTTAATGATATCTTATCTTTATCTTGTGTTCATTTTATATAGCTTTGGTGAGAAAAAAGTGTAAAAAAAGTGTTCAAACTGTGAACTCAGTCGATTCCTACCTTGATCGACTCCTGGGTAAGCACATGATGTTCAAG
>JAEEGL016876991.1_pt1 | contig 24652 bp, 30 predicted proteins | sample 9134231 | NCBI WGS metagenome assembly JAEEGL01 (sample SAMN16246548, study PRJNA631951) | gut metagenome | biome: gut microbiome; feature: rumen; material: fiber-attached | host: Bos | place: Iran: Karaj | collected 2018-10
CTCGGCATGTGGTGATAATTGTGCAAAATGGGTGCTTAGGATTGCGGATGAACTTGAGAATGAATTCTTTCACACATAATAGCAATAACATTCATATTATATATTATAAAAAGAGGAGACCAACCAATTATGAAAAAGAAAATCGTACTATTACTTTGCTGCATGACCCTGGCTATGACAGCCTGCGGCAAGGGAAACGGTGAGGACGCATCCCAGGGAAACCAGGACGCAGCTCAGGAGAGCCAGGATGCGACCCAGCAGGGAGATAACGCCCAGGCAGACAACACCCAAACAGAAGACGCACAGGATGGAACCGCCCAAACAGGAGAAACCGATTCCGTCATAGAAACAGATCAGGACGCTGCAAAAGGCCCCATCACAGAGGATCAGGCCATGGAGGCCATCAAGCAGTACTGCTATGCCAACAACTCGGATCTTAAGGAGATGGAAGACTCCAACGACTACACCATCTACTGGGACGTTACCACCAATGAAAAAGGCGAGATCGTGGTGCTGTTCAGGTCCTATACGGGCGCAGAGAGCCGCTACTACATCGATCCGGAGACCGGGGAAACCTACGGTACTGAGCTGGTTCCCGGCATCATTGATGAGGAGCAGCGCACCGAGGAAAGCTTTAACGTCCGTGACTACTTAGGCGCCGGCGCGACTTCAGATGGCGCCAACGCCTCCGCCTCCAACACAAACATAAACCCGGACCAGATCGCAAAAGACGTCGACGACAATGCCCAAAAAGCCGCCTCCCTCAGAGACGAGCTGGTGGGTGCAAACGAGCTGTACAACAAATATGACGAACCCAGGCTGAACGCTCAGGACCAGACATCCATGAACGAGCTGAGCAAATACGGCACCATGGTATGGAAAAGTGAAGCCGAAAGCCTGTTAAAGCGCATTCAGGAAAAAGATGCCAAGGCCTTTGAAGAGATCAAGACCGAATACGATCAGTGGGAAAAATACGTGCCCGTTATGGCGGAGCGCATGAGCTACTTATACGAGGACGGATCCATTTATCCCATGATCGTTGCCTACAACGAAGCCATGCGTTACAAGGAAAAAGCCTACAGCCTTGCCAGTGCCCTGGCTGACATCAACAAAGAAGAGATGTTCGGATATCCGGATTATACCCGCTGCGGCTACTATGGTGACTACACAACCGACAGCTACCTCGTTATCACCGAGGGCATGGAAAGCGGCTCCTACGCCATTTTGATCCACATTGACGATACCAAGGAACTGCGGGGCTGGGGCGTAGTGGAAGAAGATGCCCCGGATACAGACACCTACCTGCTGTTTACAAGTGATGATGGCACGGTAAAAGGTAACGTGGGCCATTCCGCTCTGGAAGCAGCTCTTTACGTGACGGAAACGGACTACTCCGTTGTGGGACCCGAAGGTGCGTACACGTTTCCTTTGAAACACTGACCGAATCTAGTTGTAGAAAGTGCACTCTCGCTGTATAATAGCATCGGAGGCTGCAGTTATGATTTATTACGACGATTTACCGCTGGACAAAGAAATACTCGAAGCGCTGGGTGAGTTGACCATCAACTACGTATTCCAGCCCATTTTCCAGCCCGACGGAAAAACAGTATATGCATGGGAAGCCCTGATGCGCCCCACCAATAAGACGGTTTTGGAACTGATTGATGAATATATGGAAGCCGACAGACTGCACGTTTTGGAGGTGGCAACCGTATTCGGAGCTATGCAGGCCTACTTTTTAAGGGGATATACCGAGCGGGTGTGCATCAATTCTTTCCCTTCCGATAACCTGTCCCAGGCTGAAGCCGATGTGTTTTGGGAGTATTATGGGGACAGCATTCGCGGCAGAATGATCATCGAGAGTCTGGAATATCCCTACTTTTCCTATCCTAACTGGCTGGAAAAGCAAAGGTCCGTCAAGGTCATGGAAAATCTGCTGGCAGTGGATGATTTCGGCAGCGGTATCAATGACATGGAACGGGTACAGATCATGCGGCCCCATATTGTAAAGCTGGACAGAGAGCTGGTCTCCGGCATTGATCATATCCCGGAAAAACAGCAAAATGTGCAGGATCTTGTGCTGAAATTCCACTCCGAAGGCATCCTTGTGGTTGCGGAAGGTGTGGAGGAAAAAGAGGAGTTTGACTACCTGGTAGGCCTTGGGGTGGATCTTTTCCAGGGATACTATCTGGCACGTCCGGCGTGACGATCTGCACCCGGCAGGTCAGGTATTCTTAAGAATTTATAAGGGAATCTTAATAATCTCATCGTAGTTTGTTCACAATTGGCTGATAGAATACAGACATATCAAACAAGGGGAGGTACAAAAACGAATGAGATTAAAAGACCTTTGTTCTGAATTCTGGGATGATATCGTAGCCTTGATGGACTATGTCACACTTGGAAAATTGTATGGCAGATGCATGGGATGCAGCCATTACGAATATTTAAAAGCATATCTGAGAGCAGATAAAGGATTTATGTACAAGCTTTCAAGGTACTTCAACCTGGACATGGAAGATCGAGATGTACAGATGTATCTTCCGGATGCGGTATTTGCATAAAGAACACACGAAACTGTCGCTTTAGAGCGGCAGTTTTACTTTTTCCTTTATCATATCTGTCAGCGCAAAAGGCAGGAGCTCCTTTGGATCTGAGGAAGGGCTGATCCAATCATCGATCTTTTCTTTAGGCAGCATCAAAGGCATCCGGTCATGGATCACGGACATTTCCACAGAAGGCTCCCTTGTCAGCACCACAAAAACAGGGAAGCCCTGTTCGATGCGGTAAAGACCGCAAAGCCACGTCATAGTATAACCCGCAGGCTGGATGGCAAACTTGTCTCCGTTTTTTTCTTTGCCGTTTGCATTTTTAAAATGCTGCCACTCAAAGTAATAAGAGGCGGGGATGATGCACCTTTGGGACCGCCAGGCATCCTTGAAGGTGGGCTTTACGGCAGCGGACTCCACCCGGGCATTAAACAGTGTGCGTTTGTTGTCCCTGGCAAGAAAACCCCACTGCATGGGAAACACGCTCTTTACTCCCTTGGAATTGGGAGCGATGACGGGAACGATATCCGTAGGGCGCACTTCACCGCTGGTGACAATGGGGCGGCCGTGGGTTTCCACGAAACGCATGGCAAGGGCCGTATGCAGCACCGCGTCGGCGATATCCTGCAGGTCCGGCAGGTCTTTTTCAAGGGCATATCTGGTACACATATCTTTTACCTATGGGGTGTCCTCAATGGAATCCCTATCCTTGAGGAAGTGGTCGGTTACCTCTGTCTGAGATTTGGAAAGCTCATCCCCAAATCCCTTCAATGCATCAAAAGGACTGAAGATCTTGGCCCTTTTGGAAAGCTCCATGGGCGGGTGCTTGATGGAAAAAGTGTCATCCTTTTCATGGGTCGGCTTGCCCCGATCCAGTACATCCTTATATCTGAAAGTCATGTCAGGCTCTGTGACCTCCGATCTGTTCGTTTCTCATTTTTGTGGTGGCCCCCTCCAACAGATTCAGGCCTTTTAAAAGTGCATTGGCCCCGTATTTCGTGCGTACCTCCAGCAGCGCTGCGTGGAGCTGCTTTTCCCTGCTCAGGGCCTCGTAATCCGTAAACAGGTCCAGCTGATAGATCCCTTCATCGCAGGTGACATCGCAGGCGCAGACCCCCAGCCGCCGAAGCAGGATCCGGTGGTCGCTTTTTTTATCCACATCTGCCATAATGCCCTCGGTGACGATGCCCGGGACGTTGGTGGCTACAGGCAGGCGCACGGTCCCGTTGGAGTGGGCAGGGTGAAGACGCCCGTACCAGTCGATGGAAAGCCTGCCGTCATAGGCGGGAAAAAACTCCAGGCTCTTATAATCATAGCTGATCCACCAGGTAAACCTTGAGGACACCAGGTTCTTCTTATACATGTCGCAGCACAGAATATCGATCATCTCCCGCAGGACAATACAGGCCTCTTCGTATTGATAGGGCCGGGGCAGAACCTGCCCGTTGGAAAGGGAATGGTTGCTGCTTTTATAATGCTTGATATCGTACATGGTGACGGGCTCGATGCCCCAGGCGTGATCGATGAGAATCTCCGCGTCAATACCGAAGGTCTTGTAAAACCACTCCTCGTCCCACTGGGTGCGCTCCGCAAGATCTCCCATGGTAAAAATGTGATTCTTCTCCAGCCTAGCTGCCTTGCCATAGCCGATCTGCCAAAAGTCCGTCAGGGGCCGGTGCTCCCATAAAAGTGTGCGGTAGGTCTCTTCCGTCAGGGAGGCGATGCGCACCCCGTCCCGGTCCGCAGGGGCTTTTTTCGCCACAATATCCATAGCGACCTTGGCCAGATACAGATTGCTTCCGATGCCCACAGTGGCGGTGATCCCCGTGTTTTTCAGCACATCCCGGATCATGGTAAGGGCCATAACGTGGGCCGGGGTGGTGCCGCTTTGCGCCGCTTTTTCCCGGTAAAAGTGCAGGTAGGGGGTGCAGTCGATGAAACACTCATCAATGCTGTAAACATGGACATCCTCCGGCGAAACATACTTCAGATAGATGCCATAGATCCTGGCGGACACCTTTTCATATTCGGCCATACGGGGCATGGCGGTGATGTAAAGGATCCGCGTGTGGTGGGTACGCTCATATTTGCGGATGGCCTGCTTGGCTTCGAAAAGTCTGGGCCTGCCGGGTACGCCGATAGCCTTCAGGGCAGGAGATACCGCAAGGCAGATGGTCTGATTCGACCTGCCGGAATCCGCCACCAGAAGATTGGCCTTGAGGGGATCCAGTCCACGGGCAACACATTCCACAGAGGCGTAGAAGCTTTTCATATCTATGGCGATATACGTGCGGCTCTCTTCTGCCATACCGTCACCACCTTTCGTCACAGGATTTTGCTTTGCGGGGGGTGTAACTATGACTATATCACTTCGAACATATGTTTGCAATAGAAAATTGACGGTTGTACTTTTCTTGACTGCTACACAGGTGGTAGACTATTATGATGGTGTGGTAAAATCAGATATAAACAGAGCTGACGGAGTGAGCAAGAACCCTGAGAGAGTCAGGAAACTAATGAAATCATATGCCAGAAACCAGGGCACTCAGGTTGCAAATACGCTTATCAGGGATGATATTGTTGCCAGTGATGCGGAATCTATTAATGAGGATAAGAGGACAAAAAATGCGAAAAAAAACAGTCTATGCAGCACTTTTATGTGTGATTGGAAGCATATGTTTTGGCGGATGCGGCAAAGAGGCGGATACGAAGGGACCGGCAGAACCGGCGGAACCGGTACAGGAACAGGAAGTAAGCGCTGACGCCGAAGCTGATCCCGCAGAAGATGCCGCACAAACGCCTGATACAACATCGGATGAAGATGCCGCCGCTGCCGAGGAAACGGCGCAGCCGGAAACGGATTACGATACGATCTACGCCCCTATCCTTTCGGAAATCACAGACACGATCCAAAAGGGCTACGACTACGACAAAGAATATCAGTATGTGTCAAACGGCCTTATCGAAAGGATCATGTACCCCGGGGACGATGATCTTATGAAGGTGATCGGATATGTGATCACCGATATCAATGACGATGGTATAAAAGAGCTTTTGATCGGCGAAAATGCTGACTACGAATCTGATGAGATAGGCGAGCAAAGCTATATTTACAGCGGTTTTACCTGCGCGGACGAAAAGCCCGTCTGTTTTCTTGAGGGCTGGGCACGTAACGGCCAGCACTATATGGGAAACGGCCACTTTTTCAATGTGGGTTCCAACAGCGCCTGGAGCACCATCTTTGGAGAGTGGCATTTGGAAAAGGGCGGAACTACCATAAGCTGGGATGATTTTTATTTCAGCGAGGAAGATGGTGAAAACGGCGGCATCGCATTTTACCATAATAAAACCGGCGAGTATGACATCAATAAAGCCGACAGAATGGATGTCAGCGAGGAGGATTTTTACAAAATCGCGGATGCATACAAATGCGAGCTGATATCATGGACGCCCCTTCGAAGTTTTGCAGGAACTACCGATCAGGCAGCTGCCGAGGAAACCTTGTCGGAGGCGCAGCTGAAGGGGCTTGAAAAGAAGCTGAATGACGTGGGATACTACGGCTTTTTGCTGAGTTTTTATGGGGATCCCCGGGATATCAACTGGCACGAGGTTTTCTATGATGGTGCGGGTTACGACCGCGGGTATCCGACTCACGAAGTGGAAAGAGCCTATCTGAAAGCCACAGGCGATGAGGAAATCTTTACGGATCTGACGGTGTTATCCGGAAAGGTGCTGGAAAAATATGTAAAAGAGACCACCGGATACGAGTATTCCGAAATGCGGTATCCCCTTGATTGGGTGTATCTGAAGGACTTTGATCTGTACGTTTTTCAGCATGGTGATACGAACCGGACGCAGTTTGAGGTTGTTGACGGATACAAGCAAAACGGGGTATTTGTCATCACCTACGAACATCCCATGGAAGGGCGATGTGTGGTGGCCTTTACAGATGAAGGAAGTACCCTGCGCTTTCATTCAAACCTGCCGGAAGGATCTGCATTCGATCCCGCAAACGGCGGAGATATCGACCAAAGTACGCTGACTGACGGAATGATCATACCGGACAGCGATAGCAGGAAGCTGACGGAGGATGACCTGAAGGGCCTGGATAAACAGCAGCTTCGCATTGCAAGAAATGAGATCTACGCCAGACATGGCCGGAAATTTACGGATCAAAAGCTGCAAGAGCACTTCGGAAAACTGCCCTGGTATGCCCCCGTCGTCGATCCGGAAGACTTTGATGAAAGCATACTCAGCGAGATCGAGAAATACAACCTTGAGTTGATTGGGAAGTTAGAAAAAAATAAATAAACATAAACGAGGAGGAGAAACAATGTTTGGAAAATTGTTTGCAGGCTTCGGAAAGAAGGCGGAGGTTCCCGTAGAGGTGGATGAGGAGAGCCTGAAAAGATTGGCAGCCCTCATTTCCGAGTCAGACAAAGTCAGGATCATAGGACTTGCTTCGGAAGGTCGTAAGATCGAAGCTGTGCAGGCGTGCAGAGAAGCAACCGGCGCAGGCCTGAAAGATGCAAAGGACATTGTGGATGATTATCAGAAATATTTGGGAGAATAAAAGATGATCTACGGAATCCACCACATTTCAATGAAGTGCATCAAGGAAGATTTGCCCAAAGTGACGGAATTCTACATTTCCATATTGGGTCTTAAACTTGTCCGCGAGTGGCCGGATGGGATTATGATCGATACCGGAAACGGATTGATCGAAATCTTTACCAATGCGGATGGCGAACATTGTTTGGGCGCCATTCGTCACTTTGCGCTTCTTACGGATCATGTGGATGAGCTCATCAATAAAGTAAAAGCAGCCGGCTACGAGGTGATCGTAGAGCCGAATGATAAAGTGATCCCGTCGGATCCACCATACCCGATCCGGATGGCTTTTTGCATCGGCCCGCTTGGCGAGCAGGTTGAGTTCTTTTGCGAGAGGGCGGAGTAAAGGGGGCGCTTGAGATGTTTCACAGAGCGGCAGGATTAGCCTTAGACTGCATCATAAAGATCTCCCTCATAAATGTTATGGTTTAAAAATTCAGGTATGCAGTGGAAAAGTTCAAGCAGGAACTGAGCGCACTTCAGGAGGTGTACAAATGATCGGCTTTGTCATATGGACCATTACCTGCAAGATCATCAATGCAGTATCATTTAGCAAGAATAAGGGTAAGCATCCGGAAACGATTGAAGGAAGGATCGTACAGGATGCTGACAGATTGGATGCCCTGGGTGCGATTGGGATTGCTCGCACTTTTGCATATGGCGGTAAGCATGACAGGAGCCTGGATTCTTCCATAGAGCATTTTCATGAGAAGTTGTTTTTGCTGAAGGATATGATGAATACAAAGGAAGCCAGAGAGATGGCGGAGAGCAGACATGCGTTCATGGAGCAGTTTTTGAACGAGTATGAAGATGAGAAAGGATAAGTTATAGGGAGAATATGAACATACAAATTTTCGGAACTAAGAAATGCAATGATACAAAGAAGGCAGAACGTTTTTTCAAGGAACGAGGTATCAAGTATCAATTCGTTGATATGAAAGAGAAGGGCCTGAGCAAAGGTGAGTTTAATGCCGTTGCACAGGCTAATGGTGGGATTGAGAATCTACTGGACCCAAATTGCAAGGATAAGGATACTCTGGCACTTATCAAATATATTGCGGAGGAAGATAAGGTGGAGAAAATCCTGGAAAACCAGCAGGTGATAAAAACGCCTATAGTACGTAACGGAAAGCAATCGACGGTTGGCTATCAGCCGGATGTTTGGAAGAAGTGGGAGTGACAAGCCTGGGCGAAAGAGTGGATAAAAAAACGATAACGCATCCCTTGAATCGCTTGACAAACGTCAAGCGATTTTGTATTGTTAAAATTAAGGAAACAGTTGACAAGTGTCAAGTGATTTGGAGTTGCGATATGAAAGATATTATATATGAACTGAGGGATATGAGGTATTTAAACTGGGCGAAGACACGCAAGTCCTCCGGGACGGGGGGCTCTTTTTTAAAGGCATATGATGATACCGGGAAAAAGAAGAAATACTATAAGCTGTCAGACAGCGATCCAATCAAAGGGATTGTCGGTCATGAGTGCGTGAATGAGATTGTGGTGCAAAGGCTGTTGGTTTTTTTGGGCATAGAGCATTTGGAATATACGCTGATACACGCGCTTGTTACTGTGGAAGGAAAGGATTATGAAACCTATCTGTGCGAGTCGGAAGATTATAAGAATGCGGATGAAGGCAAGGTCTCATTGGAAGATTATTATGCCATGAACAAAAAAGACAGTGAAACACCTCTGGACTTTTGCAGGCGCATGGGCTGGGCGGGGTACGTATATGAAATGTTTTTGATCGACTATCTCGTACTCAACAGAGATCGTCACGGAGCCAATATCGAAATTTTGCGAAATACAAAGACAAAGAGTGTTCGGCCGGCGCCTCTTTTCGACCATGGACTCAGTCTTGTGTGCAGGTGCCATAAAATGAAAGAACTGGATGATTTTGATGTAATGGAAGACAGAAAGGTTCAGGCCTTTGTGGGAACCGGCAGTACCCTTGTAAATGTACGTAACATCCCGGCTGCATTTTTTCATGATCTGCCAAAACTCACGGAATCTGATTTGGACACGGTATTTGATGGTTTGGATAAGATCATTGGGCGTGAATACATCGTTAAAATGCGTGACATGATATGGAAAAGGTGGTGTAGTATTGGTCGTATTTGAGATACATGACAAAGCGCAGAAAGGCAGGCTCCTTGGCTATCTTTTATACTATGAAAGGAGCAAAAGGTTTTTCACGGAGCTGGCAGAAGATACGGATGAATGGACCTGTCCTTTCATCTTTTCAGGGCATGTAAAAAAAGGGCTATACAGCATCGATTCGGTCTGGAGCGGTAAATTTGTAGATCAGCGGATCATTCCTCCCGACCGTCAGAATCTCGGGAGCATTCTTAGGGAAAACGGACTCAGGGAATACGACGAGTTCAAGCTTCTTTTGCTGAGTGAGGGTCGCTGTGCCCAGGATGAACTGTATCTTGTAAGGATCTCGGAAAAGGAAATAGTGCCGGAGATTCAGAAGCGTTTTGACAGAAAAGTCCTGGATGTGATGGCGCTGCAAAACCGGAAGGCCCTTGTTTTTTTCAAGGATCAAAAGAGTGTTGTTGTGGATATCGAAAAGTACTGTAAAGCCGACCGACTCTACGGGAACATCCTGCGAAATGAAGAGGTATTTCGAAATGTCCGTGTCTCTCCCGGCGGATACGGGATTGAGTGGGGAGAAGAGCATTTTGTTCCGGCTGATACGCTTCGGAAGATCGGAAAAGAAAGTATCCCGGCATACGACGATATCATCGGTTTTATCAAAGAGCGTCTCGTCAACACTGCCGAGACCGCTGAAATGCTGAACTGTTCCAGACAGTACATTAAGCAGCTATCGGACAAAGAAAAACTCACTCCGGTGCGACAGGGTGCAAATTCAAACATCTATCTAAAGAGCGAAATTGAGCGTGAAAATGGGTGACAGGAGGTAAGCGGATATGTTTTATTTGATCGAGGAATCACTACGGGAAGTCAACAGGGAGGAGGTTTTAAAAGCCAAAAAGCAATATGTTGCCGTGCTGACTTTTGAAGAATGGAAACAATACTGTGACAGCTTTGATCTCGGCATCGAGATCGATCCTGAGCTTTCGGAGATCTTTACCACAAAGGCGGAGGTCAACTACGATTCCCTGACGGGCTCTTTTTCCATTCCGGACAGAAGTAATCTATCCGGCGAAGATGCCAAGTTTGCCTTTGCACTGGATGAAAAGGGTATCGTATTCATTGACGATAACGGGAAGGCGGAGGAGATTGTGCAGAATATCCGCGATACGAAGAAGTGCAGGATCCCGTGTCTGGAACGGTTCCTTTACGATTTCCTCGACCAGATCGTGAAGGAAGATATCCGTCTCATGGAAAAATATGAGCGGGAGCTGGACGCCATGGAGCGGGCGATTTTGGATGGAGAAGAGAATCTGCCATCTACGAGGCTGAATGATATCCGGAGTGACATCAGAGATCTGCGGATCCATTATGAACAGCTGATGGACCTTGGGCAGGAACTGGAGGAAAATGAGAATAACTTTTTCAAGCAGGAAAACCTGCGGTATTTCAGACTGTTTTTAAACCGCATGGCAAGACTCCATGATACTTCCACGTCGCTGCGTGATTATACTGTGCAGCTGCGGGACCTTTACAAAGCCCATTTGGACATCAAACAAAACCGGATCATGACGGTGCTTACGGTGGTAACCTCCATCTTCCTGCCCCTGACTTTGATCGTAGGGTGGTACGGCATGAATTTTCAGTATATGCCGGAGCTGCGCTGGCGGTGGGGGTATCCTGTGGTGATCGCAGTCAGTGCATTGATCGTACTTGTGAGCCTTGTATTTTTCAAAAAGAAGAAGTGGCTGTGAGTATCTGCACATTTTTTGCGAATTTATGTGCAGATAATCGGAGTATCTGCATATTTTTTGCGAATTTATATGCAGATACCGGAGAGATTGACACAGTAAGAAGATATGTGGAGTATTTCCACATATTTTCTGTTTATGTGAGATGAAACATCAAGAAAGTGGTCTCGAGTTGCGTATCTGAGGCTGAAATCACATCTTTTTCGTCATAAAATGATAACATCAAAAAAACTCACCCTTACAGAAGGAGCATGATAAGATGAAAACCATACGACGGGAGTTGGCATCGAAGCTGTGAAGTGTGGTATGATAAACGTATGAGATGATCTATTGCGATTTTTATTGAATTAGCATAATCGGGAGGGAAGCAAATGAAAACTTTGATGGTGTATTACTCGCTGGAAGGAAATACAGAATATGTAGCAAACCGGATAAAGGAAAAAACAGGCGCGGATGTTCTGAAGCTCGTGCCTAAGAAAGCATATCATGACAAGGGATTTGCGAAATTCTTCTGGGGCGGAAAGAGCGCCGTCATGGCCGAGAAGCCGGAGCTTGAAGCATACGAGGTTGATCTGTCGGCCTATGATAGGATAGTTTTCGGATTCCCGGTATGGGCATCCAATTTTACACCGCCTATTCGGACGTTTATTGAGGACAATAAGGAAGGGCTTGGTGGAAAGAAGTTTGCTGCGTTTGCCTGTCAAAGCGGATCCGGAGCGGAAAAGGCTCTTGCCAAGCTGGCGAAAGCGGTTGGGATCAATGCCTTTGAGCAGGAAGCTGTATTCATTGATCCGAAAGCGAAAAAGAGCGATGAGATGGATGCAAAGATTGAGTCCTTCTGCAATGCTTTGAATGCATAAGAAAAGCCTGATCGTTGGAATGAAAAGATGAGATACGAGAATATTACCAGGGCTGTTTTTTTGAATCGTCCAAACCGTTTTATTGCAGAAGTGGAAATCGACGGACATAAAGAAACGGTTCATGTTAAGAATACCGGAAGGTGCAAGGAGCTGCTGATACCGGGCTGTGAAGTGTGGCTGACGGCTCCGGATTCTCCCGGACGAAAAACGAAATACGATCTTGTGGCTGTACGAAAGCAGAGTGGTATTTTGTTCAACATCGACAGCCAGGCCCCCAATAAGGTGGTCCGTGAATGGCTTGCGAAGCAGGATTATGATGTGGTAAAGCCGGAATACACTTTTGGCGATTCGAGGATTGACTTTTACATGGAGAGGGGAGATCAGAAGTATCTGATGGAAGTCAAGGGCTGTACCCTGGAAATTGACGGCGTTGGATATTTTCCCGATGCGCCCACGGAGCGCGGCGTCAAGCATATCCGTGAGCTGATGAAGGCAAATGCCGCAGGATATCAGGCGATCCTTGCCTTCGTGATCCAGATGGATGGAGTTACCGTTGTTCATCCTAATGTGGATACCCACCCGGAGTTCGGAGAGGTTCTTGAGGAAGCGAAGCAAGCCGGCGTGCAGGTGCTTTTTTTACCCTGTCATGTTGAGCCGGAGGGGTTTGAGATAGTTTAAAGAAATGGCGAAGGCTGTGAAGCGGAGTGGTTAAGACTGCAAAGCGTCGGTTATATACCGGCGCTTTTTTGATATTTTTATGAAAAGTCCAAATAATTGGTCTTTTTGTGAGGCATAATGAATCTCGTAAGATCACAGCGCCTGCGATTTCCGGTGAAAAGTTGCGGCGAAATTTCGCAAATCCGGATGATTTTGTGGAAAATCGGCAGTAATTGCGTCAGATATCCGGTAATCCCATGGCTGAAATGAAGCGAAAGCAGCCTTACAATAACAGTGTAAGAACCACAACAACACGATGGTTGTTAACCACTGAGAATGGAGGAATGAGATATGTTGACATTATTACTTGTGATTTTTGCTTTGGCTTTTGCGGGAAGACTTGTGATCTTTGCATTGAAGGCAGCCTGGGGAATTTCAAAATTGGTATTCACCATTGTTCTTTTCCCGGTGATCCTGGTCGGTGCAATCATTTTGGGACTGGTAAAGATAGCATTACCGCTTCTTATCATCGGTTTGGTGATTTCCTTTTTCGTACAGCCCAGAAGAGCGGTTTAGCTGTCAGGCACGCAAAGCTTGAGAAGGGAGGGTGATGATGAGCTTAAGAGATTTATGTAATGATTTTTGGGATGAGATTGTTTCTTTGATGAATGTGAATGTGCTGGAAAAGCTGGTGCTTCCCAAGGGAAAATATACCAGGCTGGATGCACTTCACAGGTACCTGAAACTGGATCCGGATTTTTTGGAAACGCTGTCAGCTTATCTGCATTTGGATCCGGATGAGATGGTACAGGAAATGGTTTTATTGGAAATGGCTTCCTGATTGAAAATTTGCTATGATTGACTCCCTATAATACGATTCCCCGGGACGGGTAAGCAAAACCTGTTCCCGGGGAATTGTTTTTTATGTTCCGGCATCTGAGGGATGGCTTAAAAGGGGTGTTTTGTGTTATACTTATGGTTGTGTAAATGTCGTTTGCGAAACGACCGCCGATCCCGGTATTTCCTGTATAGTTACCTCAAAAGAAAATCGAGTGAAGAGGTTATAATTTTTTTCAAATTAAGGAGGGGAACCAAATGAAAGTTTTAATTTTGAACGGCAGTCCGCATGTGGGCGGAAACACGACAATCGCAGTTAACGAGATGGTAAAGGTATTTGAATCAGAGAATGTTGAGGTGGATATGGTTCAAATCGGTAATATGGCCATCCGCGGCTGTATCGGATGCAATACCTGTGGCAAAACGGGCAAGTGCGTATTCGATGATGCGGTGAATGATATTGCAGCCAGATTCGAAGCGGCAGATGCCCTGGTGGTTGCATCTCCGGTTTATTATGCTTCGGCAAATGCCACGCTCATTGCATGTCTGGACAGGCTCTTTTACAGCAGCCACTTCGATAAGACCATGAAGGTGGGAGCAAGTGTTGTGGTGGCTCGCCGCGGTGGATGCTCAGCCACATTTGATGAGCTCAATAAATATTTTACCATCGCGGGCATGCCCCTTGCGCCCAGCCAGTATTGGAACAGCGTTCATGGCAATGCACTGGGGGAGGCCGCACAGGATGCAGAGGGCCTTCAGACCATGAGAGTACTTGCAAGGAATATGGTATTTCTCATGAGAAGCATTGCCCTTGGGAAAGAAAAATACGATCTTCCCGAGCAGGAAGTCCGTGAGTGGACACATTTTATCAGATAAAAATATAAGGAGAGGATCATATGCTTAAGGAAAACACAAAGGCGCCGGAGTTTTCTCTGCCGGATCAAAACGGAAACTTGCATGCCCTTTCGGATTATAAGGGGAAGAAGGTAGTGCTGTATTTTTACCCGAAAGACAATACGGCGGGATGTACCAAGCAGGCCTGCAATTTTGGCGAGCTGTACCCGCTGTTTAAGGAAAAAGATGCGGTTGTTATCGGTATCAGCAAGGACTCGGTGGCGTCGCACAAAAGATTTGAAGAAAAGTACGGACTGCCCTTCACCATTCTTTCCGACACTGAGCTTGAAGCCATCAAAGCCTATGATGTCTGGAAAGAGAAAAAGAACTATGGCAAGGTATCCATGGGTGTGGTAAGAACCACTTATCTGATTGATGAGAACGGCATGATCCTAAAGGCCATGGAGAAGGTGAAAGCAGCGGATAATCCCCAGGAGATGCTGGATATTTTATCAGAAGGTTAGTGCATTTGAAAGGAGCAAAAAATGGTTAAACATGTAATTTTGTGGCAGTTAAAGGATGAGCTTACAACGGAGGAAAAGGTTGCAGCAAAAGCGGAGATCAAAGCCGGATTAGAGGGGCTTGCCGGACAGATCCCGGGGCTTGTTTCCATCAAGGTACATACGGAAGGTCTGGAATCTTCCAATGCGGATCTGATGCTGGATTCTGCTTTCGAAGATGAGGAATCCTTAAAGGGCTATGCCGTTCATCCGGATCATGTAGCGGTTGCAACAGGCACCGTCAGACCGAAGGTAAAGAACAGAGTATGCATGGACTATGAGGCTTAATAGTTAAAGAGAGGGGATAGCTATGCACTACAAGAATTTTGAGATCGCCGTCTATATTCCGGCGTGGGTTGCGACTTCCTTTACGAAGGAAAGCCTGGCAGCGGAATATGACTTCATCCAGCGGTATATCGGTCTGGATAAGGTGTATCTGGAGACTCACCGTTCCGATCTGGATGTGGTTTCCGGAGAGGCCTTTGGTCTTGAAAGCACCGCAGGAAAGCTTCGGGAAGCCTTTGCGGCGGAGCTGTCCATGTCGGAGAAGAAGCAGGATTATTCTTTTGCTGAGGTGATTTTACAGCCGGGAGTTTTCAGAAAGTTTCGGTGGGAGTGAGAGGAGTTTGAATATGAATCTTGAAACATGGTACTATGAGGTTGAGAGCATTGATGGAGATTATGCCAATCTTCGCCGGACGGATATTCCGTCAGATGATCTGAAGCTTGTGGCGAGGGCACTTTTGCCTGCGGAGATTTCCGAAGGAAGCAAGCTGAAATATGAAATGATGCAGTACAAGCTGGAGCAATGAGATAAATACCAAGGAGGCACTATGAGCAGGTTAAAGGATCTTAGAAAGTGTGTGAAGCACCGAAAGGCGCTGTGAGACTTTTATGGGAAATCAGAACATGAGAAAAATTTTAATAATCCTGATCAATGTGATCATAATGTCCGGCATTTTGGTCTTTGTTGTGATGTACTCTCAATATACCAACCGGGAAGCCTATCAAAGGCAGATCGAGCACTTTGAGAATACAACCGTCACTATGGAGCAGGTAACAGAGAACTACCTGGAAGGGGAGCAGAGAGTTTGCGACGTCTGGGCACGTTATATCAATAATCAGAACATGACAATTGAAGAAGCTGCTGCCTATATCCGGGATTCCCATGTGCTGGCAAATACCTCTGCTCATCTGATTTTTAAGGATACACTCACGGGACTTTCCACAAGACCCAAGCAGGGCACCACGGATGACTATGGGGCCTCCTATGAGCGGGTAGGTCTTTTGGATCATATGGAGTGGGAAGATGAGATCGGAAAGTCCATCAACATTACCCGGGCTTACACCAACCCCATGAATGGGGAGCAGTCCCTGGCCTTTTGCAATACGGTGATGCTTGTGGATCCGGAAAGTAATACCACCAAAGAGGCGGCACTTTTACGTGTGATTCCCATCTCGGAGCTGGAGCAAAAATGGGTCTTCCCCCAGTCAGAGCTTGTAAATGCCGAGCTGTCCATGATCGATGCTGACGGCGATTACATCATCAAGGGCTACAGCTTTAAAAACTCGGGCTTTTTTGAGTTTTACAAATCCTATAATCCCACGGATCCCGAAACGGCAAAGGAAATCTTCGAACGGATCACTTCCTCCACGGGGTCTGTTTCCATGTTGAACTCTCACGGACAGGAGTGCATCCTGGCCTTTACCCCTGTGGATGCCACCGCTGGGTGGACCATGCTGGGCTTTATTCCCGCCAAGGATCTTCACGTGGATAAGGAAAACTGGCTGCTCTTCGGCGTCCTTTCCGTCAGCTTGGTGATCCTGTTCTTAAGTGACCTGGCCTATATGATCTTTTTGAACAAGCGCCTTAAGATCACAGCCAGAGAGGCGGAATCCGCAAATCAGGCCAAGACGGATTTCCTCTCCACCATGTCCCATGACATCCGAACTCCCATGAACGCCATCATCGGACTGACGGCCATTGCCGAGAAAAATCTGGGAGATGTGCAATCCACAGGGGAAAGTCTTCGAAAGATCAGTCTTGCGGGCAATCATCTTTTAACGCTCATCAACGACATTCTGGATATTTCAAAGGTGGAAAGCGGAAAGCTGAAGTTAAGTCCCCTGACTTTTTCCATTGTAGAAACGGTGGAGAACCTTGTGAATATTTCACAGCCCATGATCAAGGAAAAAAATCTGGAGTTCAGTTTTCATCTTACCAAACTGGAAACGGAATACCTTTATACGGATCAGCTTCGCCTGAACCAGATCTATATTAATATTCTTTCCAACGCCATCAAATATACCCAGCCCGGCGGGAAGATCAGCGTGGATCTGCGGGAGGAAAAGAGCACTGCATCCGACTGCGTTCGTCTCGTTTATGTGGTAAAGGATACGGGCATCGGCATGAGCAAGGAATTTATGGAAGCCATGTATCAGCCCTTCTCCAGACAGATCGACAGCCGCGTAAACAGCATTCAGGGAACGGGCCTCGGTCTTGCCATTACCAAGCAGATGGTGGAGCTCATGGGTGGAACCATTGAGTGTCAAAGTGAGCAGGGCAAGGGAACCACCTTCACCGTCATACTGGATATCCCGGCAGCCGACAGGCAGCGGGAGGATATGCAGCTGGAGCCTGTTGATGTGCTGATCGTGGATGATGATGAGATCATGCTGCAGACGGCAGTTGACACCTTAGAGTCCATCGGCGCCACCACGGAGCAGGCCCGAAGCGGACTGGAAGCTCTTGGGATGATCGAGCACAGGCACCTTGAAGGACGGGATTACGGTGTGGTAATCGTGGATTGGAAAATGCCTGACACCGACGGCATTGAGACCATCAAACGGATTCGCTCGGAGGTTGAAGCCAATATCCCCATCCTGCTGATTTCCGCTTACGATTGGTCGGATATTGAGGATAAGGCAAAAGAAGCAGGGGCCAACGGTTTTGTCAGCAAGCCGCTGTTTCGCTCCACTCTTTATGATAAGATCAATGCTCTCATCGGAAAAGAATCCAAGTCCATTGAGCCGGAGGATGACTACTCCGATCTGCAGGGCCTGAACATCCTCATCGCCGAGGATAACGATATCAACTGGGAGATCATTTCCGCCATGCTGGGTATGTTCGGCATTACTACTGAGCGTGCGGATAACGGTCGGATCTGCGTGGATATGGTAAGCAAGGCAAAGGCTGATGACTATGCCCTGATCTTTATGGATGTACAGATGCCGGAGATGAACGGTCTTGACGCAACCAGGACCATCCGAAAGCTGGAGGATCCTGAGCTTTCTGCCATCCCCATCGTTGCCATGACGGCGGACGCTTTTTCCGAAAATGTGACAGAGTGCTTGAATGCGGGAATGAACGGGCACATTGCAAAGCCTGTGGATATAAAATTAGTTATCAAGGAGATTCGAAGAATCCGGGAAGGAAGGTTACAAGCATGAAAAAGAAAGCAGGTATGTTCTTAGCGCTCATGATGGTTCTGGGACTGGTTGGATGCGGAGCGGCGAAGCAGGAAGAGACGCATCAGGAGGGCTTTCAGCCCGCCCTGGATACAAACACCAGCTGTCATATCAGAGTGGCAGGAGGCTATGATAACTTTGAGGCTCTGGAGGCGGAATTTGACCGGTTCAATGAGTTTTATCCCAATGTGGAAATGATGTTCACCAAGGTGGATGATTACAACAACATGATCGGTACGGTGCTTGACGGAAACGATGCTCCGGATATCTATGTGAATTACTCCTGGATGTATGGCCGGGAGCAATATCAGTCTTCCATCGATCACGCCGAGGATCTGTCAGATCCGAAGCTGGGTCTGGATCTTGATTGCATCCGCAGCAACATCATTCTGAAGACGGAAGACGGCAAGCTTCCCATGGTGCCTGTTTTTGCAAACACCTATGGAATTCTGGTAAACAATGATCTGTTCAAAAAAGAAGGCCTGAGCGTTCCTACCACCTACAAGGAGCTGGTGGATGTCTGCGATGCCTTCCGCAGCAAGGGATATGAAAATCCCCTCATGGGCTTTTCCAAAGAGGAGACAACCTCCCTGTTTACCCTGGCAGCCTATCCCTATTTTTGCGGGACTGTGGCAGATGACGCCGAGGCTGTGAAAAAACTCAACTCCCTGGATCCTTCCGCAGGCAAATATATGCAGCCTACTTTGGAAAAGATGGAGCAGTTTGTAAAGGATTGCAAAATCGATGGGAAGGCCTGCGATGAAATTGAAAATAACTATGATGCAGTGATCCTTCGCTTTTTCGAAGGAGATGTACCTATGATGACTGGATCCGGAGATACGGTTTCCGGAACAGAGAAGCGGGAAAGCCGTTCCGAAGCCTTCATTGCAAAGCCTTTTGCTTATACCTTTGTACCCCTGCCTCTTTCGGAAGAGGGTGCTAACTTTTTGGATATGCCGAACCTGCAGTTTTCCGTAAACAAAGACAGTGCAAATCTGGATATGGCTAATGAGTTTATGCGGTTTTTGATCACCTCGGAGCAGCTCAGTGAGATGGCACAGAAGAAAGGGCTCATGTCCCCTACCAAGGATCTGTCCGTTAATACCATGTATTCGGCCTTCGAGAATGTTCCGGAATCAAGAGTTTTGTCACCGGAGGAGATCGGTCTGACAGATGATGCCGTCTTCCAGGTAAGGCAGGCGGTTTACGGCGTTGCAACAGGAACTATGACCATTGATGAGGCGATTGCTGCCTACGGCAGTTTTGCCCAGTAAGGAAGAAGGAAATGAAAACCATCAGAGTTGTGGCAGCGGTTATTCGGTCCCTGGATGAAACGGGAGCACCCATGATCTTTGCCACTGCAAGAGGCTATGGAGAATATAAGGGCTGGTGGGAGTTCCCCGGTGGTAAAATAGAAGCCGGAGAAACCCCGCAGCAGGCCCTTGTGCGGGAGATCAGAGAGGAACTGACGGCTGAGATCGCAGTGGGAGAACTGATCCAAACCGTGGAATATGACTATCCATCCTTTCATCTGTCCATGGATTGTTTTTGGGCAGAGGTTGTTTCGGGAAAGCTGGTATTAAAGGAAGCCCAGGCCGCCAGGTGGCTTAAAAAGGAAGAACTGTTGGAAGTAAACTGGCTTCCGGCGGATCTGGAGCTTATTGATCTCATCGGGCAGAAACTGTAGGATGCAGGCGATATGATAAAGGAGATTCCATGAACATTTACGTTGATTTTGATGACTGCTTATGTGAAACGGCAAGGACTTTTTCCACCCTGGTTTATGATCTGTTTCAGATCGATGTGCCCTATGAAAAGATCAAATACTTTAACCTGCAGCAGGCCTTTGATCTGACGGATGAGCAGTATGAAGAGCTCATGGAGAAAGGCCATAAGCCGGAGATCCTTTTAAGCTATGAGGAGACTCCCGGGGCAAGAGAGGTTTTAAATGAGTGGGCAGGCAAAGGCCATACGGTGTCCATTATCACAGGCAGACCCTTCCGTTCTTTTGAACCATCCCGCCAGTGGCTGGATCAGCATGGCTTCCGGGATATTAAGTTGTATTGTCTGAATAAGTATGGCAGAGATGGCTCGGTTTATGCGGGAGACTACAGCCTGGAGCTTGAGGATTACTACAAGATGCACTTTGACTATGCCATAGAAGATTCTCCTACTGCCTTCCGGTTCTTTGATCATCTGCCGGATCTGAACGTCCTGGTCTTCGACAGACCCTGGAATCAAATGCCTGCATTTCCCGGGGCAAATTATCGCAGATGCTATGACTGGAAAAAAATAAAAGAAATTGTGTAAAGTTTTTTCTTGACAAAATATATTGCGCGCAATATAATGTGGTAAAAGATAAGTAACAACGAAGGACAGACAACAGAATAAGGAGGATGGATAATGGCAACAGTATATGATTTTTCAGTAAAGGACAGAAGCGGAAATCAGGTCAGGCTGGCAGATTATGAGGGGAAGGTACTTTTGATCGTCAACACTGCAACGGGATGCGGTTTTACCCCTCACTATACGCCCCTTGAGGCTATGTACAAGGACCTGAAGGACAAGGGATTTGAGATTCTGGATTTCCCCTGCAACCAGTTCGCCAACCAGGCACCGGGTTCGGAGGATGAGATCCATGAGTTCTGCACAATGAAGTTCGGAACGGATTTTCCTCAGTTTGCAAAGCTCAATGTCAACGGGGAGGAGGCAGATCCGCTCTTTGCCTACCTGGCTACGGAGAAGCCCTTTACAGGCTTCGGCAAGGGCGTCAAAAACGCGGCGCTGAAAACCTTCTCCGAAATGAACAACAAAACCTTCGGAGACAAGGCCTACATCAAATGGAACTTTACCAAATTCCTCATCGACAGAAAGGGAAATGTGGTAGCAAGGTTTGAACCAACGGAAGATATGGATAAAGTCAGAAAGGCTGTTGAGGAAATGCTGGAGTAATCCGGCATTTCTTTTTTTTTCTAAGTCAGTCTAAATGTGGTACAATGGCAGGTAGGATAAGGCAATCTGGCAGGGAGGTTATTTTATGATTACAGTATTGTGCTACGGAGATTCCAATACCTTCGGCTATGTGCCGGAGACGGGGATGCGTTACCCCAAAGACATTCGTTATCCGGGAAGATTACAGACGCTGTTAGGGGATGAATATGCTGTGATCGAGGAAGGGTGCAACGGACGCACCACCATCCATGATGATCCTGTTGACGGGTGGAAGAACGGTCTGGATTATTTGCGGCCCTGTCTGAATTCCCACAAGCCTGTGGATATTGTGATCCTGATGCTGGGAAGCAACGATCTGAAGGACACCTTTCACCTGACGGCAAAAGAGATTGCTGAGGGTGCAGGTACCTTGGTAGAAGTGATTCAGGAATTCACCGAGGAAAAGCAGGGCTTTGTGCCCCGGATCATTTTGGTAGCCCCGCCGGAGATCGGAATGGGCATCGGGACTTCTCCTTTTTACGGAGCCTTTTATGAGGAGGCTATTGAGGAGTCAAGAAAATTCCCGGAGTGCTATAAGGCGGTGGCAGATAGACTGGGATGTGAGTATTTCAATGCCGCGGAGTTTATTTATCCATCGGAGATCGATTCCCTGCATCTGACACCTCAGGGACACAAGGTGCTGGCGGATAAGCTGTATGAGAGGATATTGCAGGATCCGGAAACTATGGAGTGATGGGGAATGAAGCAGGAATTCGAACGTTTTAATATGTCCACGCCGCCGGAGCGGACCAAGTGGTATTTAAGGCCGTTGACGCTGATGCTCAGCTTGCCGGATGTCATCAAGCATAAGAATATTTTGCACAGGGAAGGCACGGAAAATCTGAAGCCCCCCTTTGTTTTGCTGTGCAATCACAACGCCTTTATGGATTTCAAGGTAGCCACCAAGGCCATTTTTCCCAGCCGTGCCAACTATGTGGTAGCCATTGACGGCTTTATCGGACGGGAAAAGCTGTTGCGGGATGTGGGCTGCATTTGTAAGCGGAAGTTTACCAGCGATCCCACCCTGATCCGGCAGCTTATGAGGACCATCAAAAACGGTGATATTGCCATTATTTATCCCGAGGCCAGATACTCTCTTTGCGGTACCACGGCGGTATTGCCGGAATCTTTAGGAAAGTTGTGTAAGCTGCTTAGAGTGCCCGTTGCGGTTTTGATCTGCCATGGGCATCATATCAATTCACCCTTCTGGAACCTGCATGACAGGGGTGTAAAGCCCACGGAGGCAGACTATAAGCTGCTTTTTACCAAAGAAGAGTTAGCCAATGCTTCCGTTTCTGAGATCAATCAAAAGATTGTAGATGCGTTTCAATATGACGATTTTGCATGGCAGAAGGAAAAGGGGATCCGGATCACCTACAAGGGCCGTGCGGAAGGTCTGCACAAGGTGTTGTATCAATGTGCTTCCTGCAAAAAAGAATATCAGATGACATCTGAGGGAACCATCCTTTCCTGCAAGGCCTGCGGGAAGAAATGGGAGATGACGGAGCTTGGAGAACTTCGGACCTTGGAAGGGGAGACGGAGTTTTCCCATATTCCGGATTGGTATGAATGGGAGCGGGAAAATGTCCGAAAGGAAGTGGCGGAAGGAACCTATTCCACGGGAGAGCTTCCCGTCAGAGTGGATTCTCTGCCCAATGCCAAACGGTTTATCCGGCTGGGAGAGGGGACACTTTTGCATGATATGAACGGCTTTACCGTTCGGGGAACGGATGTGGACGGAGATCCCTTTGAGATGGTTAAGAGCGTATCGTCTCTGTATTCCTGCCATATCGAATATGAGTACCTGGGTAAGTTCGGAGACTGCGTGGATCTGAATACCCTGAAGGATACCTGGTACATCTATCCGGATCCGGAGAAGTGCGAGTTTGCCGTTACGAAAATGGCACTTGCTACGGAAGAATTATTTTTTGCACATAAGAGGGGAGAATTATGAAAGTAGGAAAAAAGTATTTATGTATGTTGCTTGCGGCCGTTATGATCTGCGTGTCTATGATGCCTGTTTCTGTGAGGGCCAAGGAGGATGGGAAAATCAAGATTGAACAGACTCGGGCGGATCTGCAGGTGATGCCGGATCGTTACAATACCGGAGTATCCGGCAATCTTATCCCTTTTTCAAGCCAGGAAGCAAAGGCTACGGTGCCTTTTATGGCAGGCGGGCAGCCCGGTGAACTGATCCTGAAAAAGAGCGGAGAGGCAAACACTTACAATATTACCTTTGATATTGCGGAAAACCGCCAGCTATCAGGCAAGGTGGATTTTTATAATTATGATTTTTCCGGATATAAGCTGAATACTCTGGGAACGGAATCAGTGAATCATAAGATCACCCTGGCCTTTCACAACTGCAAATTCGGCATTCTGGCAAAAGAGTATCTGGACAGCAATGTGACCTATGAATTTTACAACTGCACCATCCGTCGTTTTTTCGGCAGCAACGCGCGGTTTGAAAAATGCTACTTTGGCGGCAGTTATGAGGATCCCCTGGTTCCTTTTCGGCATGTGGAGGTTTTGGATTCCTATGTGGCGGATCTGAACTACGCCAGCCCGGATCGGGAAACCCACATAGACGGAACCCAGATTTATGGTTATTCCTATAAGGATAAAAAGACGGGAGAGACCGTAAAAAGTGATGTGGAGGACATTCGTTTTTCCAACTGCAGATTTGAAGTACCTAACATTTTGTTAGAGGGTGCTAACAAAGCTACAGTCAATGCCTGTGTGATGCTGCAGCTGGAGTACGCCGACGGTCATAACATCACGGTGGAGGATTGTCTTTTGAATGGCGGGAGCCAGACCATTTTTGCCCATTGTAAAAAAGACTATCTGAAGATGGATAACGTGCTGTTCAAAAATATCAAGATCGGATCTGCAAAGTATAACGGACATCTGTATCAGGATATCGATGAGCATGTAACCTTTGAAAACTTCAGCGGTGTGGATGCTTTATTTGTGGGCAGCGTCATAAGAGAGAATGGCAAAACGAGCTTCAGTGTCAGCAACGATACGGGGCGGGAGAGAAAGCTTCGGATCATCACAAGTCGGGGCGATTATGACTATACCATGGAAGCGGGAGCAACCCGGGCAAGCCTGGAGGCAAAGCAGTACAGCTCCTTTTCACAGCTTCCGGAGGATCGGCTGTTTACCATTAATGAGGCGTGTGACTATGCATTGTGTCTTGATGTGACGGATGAAGACTTTATCAAGCAGATCCGTTTTGTGAACTTCACAGACAACGATGTATATCTGGAGCAGGACTGCTTCGGAACGAAGGAGCAAAGAGAAAATGATGTGATCCTGTCAGGGGCCTGTGGAAAGAATGTGACCTTTACCCTGACAAAGGACTATGTGCTTACTGTCAGCGGAAACGGCATGATGCAGGATTATCATTCAAAGCTTCTGCCGCCCTGGACGGAGTA
>JAEEGL012470983.1_pt1 | contig 24651 bp, 22 predicted proteins | sample 9134231 | NCBI WGS metagenome assembly JAEEGL01 (sample SAMN16246548, study PRJNA631951) | gut metagenome | biome: gut microbiome; feature: rumen; material: fiber-attached | host: Bos | place: Iran: Karaj | collected 2018-10
AAAAGGTGTAAGCTTTACTGTACGCAAGGGCGAGATTGTGTGTATCGCTGGTATCGACGGAAACGGCCAGACTGAGCTGGTGTTTGGTCTTTCCGGTTTGGAAAAGTGTTCCCAGGGAAAAATCGAATTATGCGGGGTGGACATTACCCATGCACCAATTCGCCGGCGTAGCGAGGCTGGTATCAGCCACATTCCCGAAGATCGTCACAAGCATGGTCTGGTACTGGATTTCACTTTGGAGCAAAACTTTGTTCTGCAGTCTTTCCAGGAGCCACGTTTTCAGCATATGGGCTTTATCAAATTTGGTGATATACGCAAGTATGCCGAGCGTCTGATTGAAGAATACGATGTCCGAAGTGGCCAGGGACCCGTAACCAAAGCGCGCTCAATGTCAGGCGGCAATCAGCAAAAAGCCATCGTGGCACGCGAGATTGACCGTGATCTGCCATTGATGCTAGCAGTACAGCCGACCCGCGGCCTTGATGTGGGTGCCATTGAAAACATTCATAAACAAATCGTAGCTCAGCGTGACGCGGGAAAAGCAGTATTATTGGTCTCATTGGAACTGGATGAAGTTATGAACCTCTCTGATCGCATTCTGGTGATGTATGAGGGTGAGATCGTTGGTGAACTCGACCCCAAGCAGACCACCGTAGAGGAACTAGGTCTGTACATGGCCGGCGCAAAGCGTCAGAACGCGAAAAAGGAGGCGCTGGCATGAATAAAGCATCATTTTTAGATAAAGAAGCCACTCGCTCGGTGTTAGCATCATTGCTAGCTATATTGATTGGCATGCTTGTGGGCAGCATCGTAATCGTAATCGTTGGTCTGACTAATCCCTCGCTGGGGATTAAAGGAGCATGGGAAGGCATCCGCCTGGTGGTGGGCGGCCTGTTTGCTACCGGCCGCAATACAGCCGGCAAGCTGACCTTTGGTTTTAACCCTACCTCCTTTGGCAATATGCTTTTCCGTGCAGTACCGCTGATTATGACCGGCCTTTCGGTGGCTCTTGGCAACAAAGTTGGTTTGTTCAACATCGGTGCATCCGGCCAATATCTTGCGGGTACTGCTGGTAGTTTATACGTAGCACTGACTTTACCAACAAGCGTTTTCCCCGCATGGTTGGTATGGCTCATTGCATTCTTGTTCGGAATGTTGTGCGGCGCACTGTGGGGTGCAATCCCTGGTTTACTAAAAGCGTTTCTGAACATCAATGAAGTACTTGCGTGCATCATGACCAACTGGATCGCCGCCAACGTAGTGACTTGGTTTTTTGATGTAAGTAACCTGAAAAACATGCTGGAAGGTACAAAGTCTGGATATGTTTATAAGACCTCTACAGTACTAAATGACGTAGTGATCGAAGGCATTCGCTCCACTGTAGGTGCAGCCGTGCCGGAAGGTGCAACTGTTACAGCTACCCGCGGAGGCGTAGCCACCGCAAAGATGGGCCTTGACAAGCTGTTTAGCGGTAGTCAGGTGAATGCTGGTATTTTGGTTGCAATTCTGATTGCTATTGTAATCTATATCCTGCTTTCCAAAACAACTCTGGGTTATCAAATGAAAGCCTGCGGTGCAAACCGTTATGCTGCACGTTATGCTGGCATCCGGGACAAGCGCAACATTGTTCTGACAATGGCCATCGCCGGCGCACTGTCTGCAGCAGGTGGAGCACTATACTTCCTGTCCGGCAATACTGAGTTCTTTTGGAACACCTATCAATCTCTGCCAGCGGAAGGATTTAACGGCATCCCCGTGGCATTACTGGCCATCAACAATCCCCTTGGTGTAATGTTCGCAGCTATGTTCATGTCTATGCTTCAGATATGTGGCCAGAAGCTGACCGAATTAACAGCATATAATGAGTATATTACCAACGTGATCATTGCTGTTATTGTTTATCTGGCAGCCTTCATGCTGGTAATCAAGACCTGGATTGCCAAGCTGCGCAAAGGAAAGGCGGTGAGCAGATAATGCCGTTTCTGATTCGTCAAACTCTGGTTTATGCGGTACCGCTTATGATTGTAGCTCTTGCGGGCGTATACGCAGAGCGCAGTGGTATCATAAATCTAGCACTAGAAGGTATCATGATCTTCGGTGCTTTCATGGGCGTACTCTTTGTACATATGGTACAGCAATGGGGTTGGTTCCAGTCAGCATATGATGCAAAAAACTATCTGGCACTGCAAGGGTTCTGCATGTTAGCAATACTGTTTTCAGCACTACTTGGCGCAGTTTTCAGTCTTTTGCTAGCCTTCGCTGCCATCAACCTGAAGGCAGACCAGACAATCGGCGGTACTGCGCTGAACCTGTTGGCTCCTGCGTTCGTATTGTTCTTCATCCGCATTATTGCTAATCAGAACACCTTGAATATGTATACCGGTGACTCAGCCAGTTGGTTCATGCTGAAAAAGGCCATGTTTGGCTATGGACGTACTGAAAAGATGGGATTCCTAGGCAGTACGTTTGTTGACAAAGTATATGTAGCTACATATATCTGCATCATAGTGTTCATTATCATGGCCATTATTCTCTACAAAACACGGTTCGGAATGCGTCTGCGCTCCTGCGGTGAGAATCCTCAAGCTTCAGCTTCGCTGGGCATTAACGTAATTAAAATGCGCTACGCCGGCACCGTTATTTCAGGTGCACTAGCAGGTATGGGTGGCTTTGTATACGTCCTCACCACTGCAAACTGCTCTGCCAACGGTGAAGTAGCAGGATTCGGCTTTCTGGCCTTGGCTGTAATGATTTTCGGCAACTGGAAACCAGGCAATATCTGCGGTGCAGCTTTCCTGTTCGGTCTTTTCAAGTGTATTGCTGCCTCTTATTCTACATTGGATATTAATGGAGACGGTATATATGCGCTTAAGAATCTGAACATCAATACCAACATCTATCGTATGCTACCCTATGTGATCACCTTGGTTGTGCTATCTTTTACCTCCAAGAGTTCCCGTGCACCGAAGGCTGAAGGTATCCCCTACGACCAAGGCAGCAGATAACCTTTTCTGCATGTTTAAAGAAGCGGCTCTCCAATCTAATCTGGGATTGGAAAGCCGCTTTTCCTTATTAATTAGCGTGCCAAATGTTTCATATTCTGCTGAAGATATGCTTCTATTGACTGCATTTCTTCTACTTCCGGATACAAACTCATAAAGCGGAAGCTGCCAGGTCGATACAGATCAATACGCCCTGCATGCCGTCGGATCTCGCAACGGCTGACATCGTTCCACAGTAGATGCTGTTCATCCACAAGCATACGCAGATTCCCGTCCGGCGCCTGTGACAGATTATAGCGATCAAACGCAACAAAGCGTGTCAGGCATTTGATCCTGGTCGGTGAGATCCACACCTGTAGGTGTGCACCACGACTATCCAGAACGAAATGCAATTCTTCCTGTCCTCTCAGGCCGAGTACCAGCAAAATGACAGCAGCGCAGACTGCAAACAGGATCAGCGACCAAGGAAGAAGTCCGCTTGCCGAAATAATCATCATCGCGTTCTTCTTATCGGGTGAAACAATCAGTTCACCAAGAAAGATCGCCAGCAGCAGTCCGATTACTGATAGAGCTAGCAGTTTTAATGCTCCGAGCAGTGTTGGTGTATCGCCAAGCGGGGTACGGATATGACACCACTTGAAGCGCTCATTCTGACGAAGTGAGGCAATCTGCATTCCGCAATGCTCACAAATAGGTGACGCGCTGTCCTGCTTGCATTTCTTGCAATAGTATACATGCACTGTCCCCCACCCCTTTCATGTGATCATTACGGAAATAACGCAAACAGCAAACAAACTGGATTTGGATTACAACAGGCTCTTCAAGTTTGGAATCTTCTTAATCGAGTGGTACAACAGAATTCCAAGGATTCCGCATGCAATGACTTCACCGGCGCCGACAGTCAGCGCCAAATACCACCAAGCATCTTCTACGCCGTATACCTTCTGAAGTACGAAAGGTACAATTATCGCATTTGCCACTACGGGAGGAATCCAAGCAATATAAGGCTTGTCATTCAATAGCCGTGTTCCAACAGCACCAAGCAATGTTGCCAAAGACCCGAATACAACGTCCCAGGGTGCGCAGCCTGTCAGCAAATTTGCAAGAACGCATCCAACGGTAAGCCCAGGTACTGCAGTTGAGGTAAATACAGGAAGAATCGTCAGTGCTTCGGACAACCGCACCTGAATCGCTCCGCTGGCCAGTCCGAACACAGCAGCAATATAAGTCAGTGCCACATATAAGGCGGCGATTACGCCACCTACTGCCAGTTTCCTGGCATCATTTTGTTTCATTCTAAAGGTACGCTCCTTAGTTTTGTTTTAGGTGAGGATGGTTTCGAACTCACCGTTATCTTACCAGCCGCGGCAAGGGGAGCCGCTGCAGCTTGATATTTTTACTTAAGATGCCAGATCTTATCGTTATATTCGCGGATCGTACGGTCAGAGGCAAATACGCCCGACTTTGCCGTATTGATGATTGCCATCCGCAGCCATTTTTCGCGGTCCTGATAGTCAGCATCCACACGACGCTGAGCCATAGAATAGCTGCCGAAGTCCTTGAGCACGAAATATCTGTCATCAAACAATAGGTCATGATATAGCGCCTGCAACGCTGTGGGTGCATCCGGCATCACTGTACCGTCGATCATCTGTGTCAACGCACGACGCACCTCCGCATTGTGTTCAAAGATCGTCATGGGGTTATACCCCCCGGCAATCTCCAAAGCAGCAGCAGTATCTGCACGCATGCCGAAGATGTAGATATTGTCCATTCCGACCTGTTCACTGATTTCGACGTTAGCGCCATCCATGGTGCCAATCGTCACCGCGCCGTTCATCATGAACTTCATATTGCCGGTACCGCTTGCTTCCTTGCCAGCAGTAGACAGCTGTTCGGAAAGTTCAGAAGCAGGCATGATAGCCTCAGCAGCAGATACGTCATAATTCTCCACAAAGATGATACGCAGCATCTTGCGTGCCCGCGGTGAGCGGTCAATCAGCTTTGAAAGAGCAAGAATATAGCGGATAATCAGCTTTGCTTTGTAATATCCAGGGCTTGCCTTCGCCGCAAAGATGAATACACGTGGTGTCATGGTGAAGTTTGGATCGTCCATGATTCTGTTATACAGCACATGAATATGCAAGGCATTCAACAGCTGGCGCTTATACTCATGCAGACGCTTGCACTGTGCATCAAACATGAAGTCTTCCTCAGCCTGCATGTTCTGACGCTGCTCAAGCAAATGATTAAACTGGTGCTTGTTGAACTGCTTTACCTGCTGGAATTTTTCGCGGAACGCAGCATCGTCCGCAAAAGGAGTCAGCTCCTCAAGACGTTCCGGTTCCTTATACCACTTATCGCCGATTGCGTCAGTAATCAGGGAACTCAGCCTTGTGTTGCAGGCCATCAACCAGCGGCGATGCGTGATACCGTTTGTAATATAGGTGAACTTATCCGGCATCAGGGTATAATAGTCATGGAAGGTCACATTCTTCAGAATATCACCATGAAGTTTACTTACACCATTAACGGCATAGCACATAGCAACGCACAGATTTGCCATATGCACTTGTCCGTAGGCAAGAATAGCCATATGGGCAATTTTATCCCAGTCGCCGGGGAATGCATTCCAGAGGCGTTCGCACAGACGACGGTTCATTTCTTCTAGAATCATATAAATGCGCGGCAGCTGTTCCTTGACCATCTGTTCAGGCCATTTTTCCAGTGCTTCGCTCATGACTGTATGATTCGTATACGCCACTGTACGGCAAACGATCGATTGCGCTTCTTCCCAGCCCAATCCTTCTTCGTCCATCAGAATGCGCATCAGTTCCGGAATCGCAAGACCAGGATGTGTATCATTGATCTGTACTGCAATCTTATCCGGCAACAACTGGAAGCGCGTCCCGAAACGGCGTTTGAAGTCCTTGATGGCGTATTGCAGTGTGGCACTTGTGAAAAAGTAATGCTGGGTCAGGCGCAGTCGCTTACCTTCTGCATGGTTGTCTTCCGGGTATAGGACCTTGCTGATAATGGCAGCCAGGTCCTGTTCAAGAGCCTTCCCGTAATCGCCGCTGGAAAAAGCGTTTAGATCCAGCTCACGCGGGCTGCGGGCACGCCACATGCGCAACGTATTAACTGTATCACAGTCATATCCTGCTATCGGCATGTCATAAGGTACAGCCAGAACGGTATGTGAGTCACGCAGATAGAAGCTCATGCGGCCATTTTCCTCTACCGTTTCCACCTGGCCTCCAAAATGAACCTCCATCGTGTCATCCGGAGCAACAACTTCCCAGACATTGCCATTCTCGAGCCAGTTATCAGGCATCTCAGCCTGCTGACCGTCAATAATGCGCTGGCGGAATAGGCCGTATTCATAACGGATCGTGCAGCCCATAGCCGGCATTTCAAGAGAAGCAAGGCTATCCATGAAACAGGCTGCAAGGCGTCCAAGGCCGCCATTACCCAGTCCGGGTTCCGGCTCTTCACGGATAATATGACGCCAGTTGATGCCCAGTTCGTTCAGTGCAGCACGTACATTATCCATGCTGCAGAGATTCACGGCATTACAGTGTAAGCTGCGTCCCGTAAGGAATTCCACAGACAGATAATAGAGACGTTTGCCCATATATGTCTTATCACGTTCGCGGGCTGCAACCCACTTCTGCATGATCTGGTCACGGATGGTTGAAGCCACCGCCTGATAGATCTGCTGTTCAGTCGCATCTTCCAGCGTACGTCCATTATAACGTTGAATTTTACCAACAATAGACCGTTTAATCGATTCTTTGTCAAATACAGTCGTCGGCATGCGTTCCCTCCAAAAAAGAAATGTGCAACAGAAGAATTATATCACAACCATCAGAAAATTACAACTTATTTCCACCATGGCATCAGGAGATGCATGCTCAATCCTTTACTCATAAGCCCCATCTGCATCTGTACAAGCCACAGCACCGCAAGGTGTGCCGGATATACAGAATATGCCAGTACTTTAGGAAACGTCGTACGCTCACGGCGCGGCCATAGGATCAATGGCAGAGAAAGAATCGCCATTGCCTGTATACGCAAGAATGGCTTAAATAGATCAAGCTTGAATATAGACAGGCTTGCTAGTTCAATTCCAAACAGCCTCTGCACAGTATAAGTATTGCTCCCCCAGAACATGCAGTAGGGAATCATTACAGCCAGAATAGTACCCTTGCTTTTTCTCGCCAGATACATCAGCATAACAAGCAGTACGCCTCGCCAGCCATAATCCATTGATACAAAACACGGAATCAGTAGGACGAATAAAGGTGCCCATACACGGCTTCCATAACGATTGGTACGGATACCAAGAATGCCGAGATATCCAAGAAACAGAGTCGCAAATACATTCCATTGCGACCACGAGTGACTCAGTCCAAGCATAAAGAAGGGTTGTGCGATCAATCCTACCAACAGCAGACGCAGCGCATAGCGCACTGGATTGCTCGTATAAGATGCTCCTACTGCCATGCACCAGATATATAGTGGAAAAGCAATACGGCCAATCACGCGCAGCTCTCCGATTTGAGGAAATATTCTGGCACCAACATGATCTATGATCATACAGACCATTGCTATTATTTTCAGCAAGCCTGTATCTTGGTTTCCAGCAATTTCTTCTCTCTTCATTCCATTCACATCCTCCATGAATAGTATAGCATGCTTTTCGTGCTCAGCATACAAAAAAGAGGGGTTTTAGGTAAAAAAAGCAGAAGAAAGCTGCATCTTTTTACCCTCTTTTTCTTGACACGCTACGAAATAATGCTATAATGAAATCAACAAAAACTGAGTGAGGTGCATTATTATGGGCTATTTCGTATTCAAAAAGACCAATACCGGTGTCAAATTTGACTTGGTTGCAGGCAATCACGAAGTCATCGCCACGAGCGAAGTTTACAAATCTGATGCTTCCTGCAAAAAGGGCATTGCCAGCGTACGCCGCAATGCACCCATCGCCAATGTGGAAGATAAGACCGTAGAACCCGTTGTGACAGCCCGTTGCCCCAAGTTTGAGATCTATTTGGATAAGGGCGGTGAATACCGTTTCCGTCTCAAGGCTACCAATGGTCAGATCATAGCCGTTTCTGAAGGCTATACGGCAAAGCCCGGATGCCTGAATGGCATTGAAAGTGTTCGCAAGAACGCAGCTGATGCAGATATCAAAGTAAAGGAATAAGTATCATTACCTAAAACAAGCGCCGCTTTAGCGGCGCTTTTTAATTACCTGTTATCAGATATCGTTGTTTCTCGAATAGTTAGGCGCTTCACGCGTGATGGAAATATCATGTGGATGGCTCTCCTGCAGGCCAGCATTGGTAATGCGGATGAACTCTCCGTCTCTGCGCAGATCATCAATAGTACGTGTCCCGCAATAACCCATGCTTGCCCGTAAGCCACCGGTCATCTGGAAGATCGTATCCGCCAGAGCACCTTTGAAAGGCACACGTCCTTCGACGCCTTCCGGCACCAGTTTCTTGGCATCTTCCTGGAAATAGCGGTCACGGCTGCCCTGTGCCTGTTCCATGGCACCCATAGAGCCCATGCCGCGGTATACCTTGAACGAACGTCCCTGATACAGTTCCATAGCACCCGGGCTTTCCTCGGTACCGGCCAGTACGCCGCCCAGCATGACTGCCGAAGCACCAGCTGCAATCGCTTTGGCGATATCGCCGGAATACTTGATACCGCCGTCGGCAATCACGCGGATGCCATGCTTATCTGCTTCATTAGCACAGTCAGCCACAGCAGTAATCTGTGGCACACCGATACCAGCTACAACACGGGTAGTGCAAATCGATCCGGGGCCAATACCTACCTTGACGCAATCCACGCCTGCAGCAATCAGATCGTGCGTTGCAGCTGCAGTCGCAACGTTTCCGGCAAACAGCTGGATATCCGGGAATTCACGGCGGATCTCCTCGACCATGCGCAGAACGCCCATGCTGTGTCCATGAGCGGTATCAATGGAAATAATATCAGCTTTCGCATCTATCAGCGCGCGGATGCGAGCCATCGTATCGCGGCTTACACCGACTGCTGCAGCGCATAGCAGACGACCATTCTCATCGCGAGCACTGTTTGGATATTTGGTGGCTTTTTCAATATCTTTGATTGTGATAAGGCCACACAGTTTATACTCTTCATCTACGATCGGAAGTTTTTCGATGCGGTGCTTTGCAAGGATGCTTTTTGCTTCCTCAAGCGTTGTACCAACTGGCGCGGTTATCAGGTTCTCACGAGTCATCACTTCACCAATCTGACGGTTGTCATCCGTTTCAAAGCGAAGATCACGATTAGTTAGTATGCCGACCAGCTTTCCCCCTTCGGTGATAGGAACACCACTGATACGGTACTTGCTCATCATGCGTTTTGCATCTGCTACCAGATGAGTAGGCGAAAGATAGAAAGGATCGGTAATAACACCGTGCTCACTGCGCTTTACCTTATCAACCTGTGCAGCTTGCTCGGCAATTGTCATATTCTTATGGATCACGCCAACCCCACCTTCGCGGGCGATCGCAATGGCCATCTTCGAATCCGTTACCGTATCCATGGCAGCGGAGAGGATCGGAATATTCAAGCGAATCTTCTTAGTCAACTGCACAGTTAAATCAGCATCTTTGGGTAGCACAGAGCTTGCATGCGGGATCAGCAAAACATCGTCAAACGTCAATCCTTCGCGTATTTTCTCCTGCAGCATCATTCCATCCTCCTCGCCATTTTTTCCAATTTTAGGCGAAGCAAATGCCGCTGTCAATAGCATCGTCAAAAAAATGTTTAAATATTGTATTTTTTCTATTCCGCTAGTCACTGTATGCTAACACTGCAATCGCTGTCTCTACCCAGCATGCAATTGTCATATAGATGGATATATGCTATAATAATTTGAATAAACATCGCACGGGGGCACCATGGCAGAAATTATCGTTTCGGGCATCGAAAAATCATTTGAGCAGGATCGCGTTGTACTGGATAACGTCTCCTTTCAGGTAGAGGCGGGCGAACGCGTAGGCCTGCTGGGCCCTAACGGCGCTGGGAAAACGACCCTTCTGCGTATTATGACAGGTGAGCTCTCCGCGGACAAAGGCTTTATCGCCATACCACAGGGACGGCGTGTCGGGTATATCTCTCAGTTGGCCGAAGTCCCTGAAGGCGCAATTGTCGAAGATGTTCTGCGTATGGCGTTTTCAGAGATCGCGCAGCTTTCACGTGAGCTGGAAACCATACACAAGCGCATGGATGCTGGTGAACAGGACGTAGCCCTGCTGCGCCGGTATGATGATCTTACAAACCGTTTCGACCTGATGGGCGGATACGATTATGAAACACGCTTAAGCAAGGTTGCTAACGGTCTCCATATCTCTCCTGAGCAGCGCAGGCAACCATTCTCTTCCTTGTCTGGCGGAGAACAGACTCGCATACGGCTGGCCGTGATGATCCTGCGGGAAACCGATATTCTGCTTCTGGATGAACCTACAAACCATCTGGACATGGATTCCATCGAGTGGCTGGAAAAATATATCAGCCACTACAAAGGAACCGTACTTGCCGTATCGCATGACCGTTATTTTCTCGATCGTACTGTGACCCGTATCGTTGAGCTTGATCACGGCGGGGTGGAATTCTACAGCGGCAACTACAGTTTCTATGTTCAGGAAAAAGAAGCTCGCTATAAGCTTCAACTCAAGCAATATGAAAAAGAACAGGCAAAGATCGCCCAGCTCCAGCATACGGTCAGCCGCATGCACACGTGGGCACAGGCCTATGACAATCCCGCACTGCACAAACGCGCCCAGGCTATGGAACGGCGCATCGAATGGCTCCGTCAAACAGAAAAGCCTACCCGTGAGGAGCGTCTTGCACTTGGTTTTTCTACTGTCCCCTTCCGCGCAGACTATGCGCTGCGTATTCGTGATTTAAGCAAATCTTATGGTAGCCGTACGCTGTTCAGTAATGTAACAGAGACCATCCGTGGCGGTGGAGAACGTGTTGCGTTACTCGGTGCAAACGGTGCTGGTAAAACTACCATGTTGCGTATCCTGCTGGGTGAAGAAGTCCCAGATGCAGGATCTGTCCAGTTTGGCCCCTCTGTCCGTGCCGCCTATCTCCCTCAGCAAATCATATTTGAGCACCCTGAACGCACATTATATGACACCCTTCTGTATGAACTCAATTGTGAGCCGCAACAGGCTCGCGACCGCCTGGGTGCCTACCGCTTCCGTGGTGAAGACCAGTTCAAACGGGTTGAACAGCTTTCTGGCGGCGAACGTGCCCGACTCAAGCTCTGTCTGCTGATGAACAGCGCTGTAAATATGCTGATTTTGGACGAACCAACCAACCATCTTGACCTCGATTCACGCGAATGGATTGAATCGGCAGTTGATCAGTTTGAAGGAACATTGCTCATCGTTTCTCATGACCGATATTTTGTCAAGCGTTTTGCCACGCGCATCTGGGAACTGAATGATGGCACGCTACGCTGTTATGAATGTGGTTATGAAAAGTACCGTTTCATCCGTGAACGGGAAGAAGAAGCACGGCAGCAACAGTTTGAACAGGAAAAGGCAGCCCGGCACGCGACTGAAAAGGCTGAAAAGGCTGAACGCGCTGCCCAGCGGCCCAGCGGCCGCCGCGACGCGCGTATCGAGCGCCGGATGGGAGTTATTGAACGCGAAATTGCAAAGCTTGAGCAACAAGTGGAAGCTCTGGATGCACAGACAGCCGAGTTTGCCAGCGATTATATTCGTCTTGGTGAACTGGAATCAGAAAAAGCTGAGTTAACCGAACGCATTGATGCGCTGTATACCGAATGGGCACAGCTAGATGGGCAGTAAAAGCACTGCCGCACGGAAGGAATTTTCTATGAAAAACAAACTTTGGATATTAATTCTCACAATCACGGTGCTGTGCATTATATGCATTTACGCCAGTGCCGAAGTCAGGATCAATGAAGTAATGGCCAGTAATGCCGTATTCATTGATGGCAGGCATGATGACTGGGTTGAACTGTACAATGACAGTGATACCCAGGTATCACTCAAGGGGTGGTATCTGAGTGACGATCCCTATAATCCAACTCGCTGGGCTTTCCCAGACAACGCGAAAATCGCAAAAGGTGGATATCTGATCGTATACTGTGCCGGTGATCCCGTAACAGATGGTCAGAAAAACGCCTTGTATACCAATTTCAAGCTTTCTTCCAGTGGCGATACGATTTGCCTCACCGATCAGGAAGGGAACACAACCCAAGTAACATTTGGTGCTCAGTACGGTAACGTTTCATCAGGTGTGCCTGCGGATGGAAACGGATGGCATTTCTTTGAGACTTCTACCCCGGGTAAAGCTAATAACAGCTTATATTTCGATGACCGTGCGGAAGAGCCCGTTATTCTGACTGAACCCGGTTTCTATTCCAATACGGTCACAGTTACTATGAGTTGTGCAGAAGGACTGGAGATCCGCTATACAACAGACTGCAGTACACCTACCCGTGAGTCTCCTCTGTTTGAAGGTGCTATCACGCTGACAAAAACTACTGTTGTACGTGCCCGTGCGTTTTCAGAATCATTGCTTGGATCGACTGTAACTGGTAGTACATACTGGATCAATGATCCCACGCCTATCCCCGTATCTGTTGTATCTATTTACACAGACAATGATTATTTCTTCAGCAATAAATCCGGCATCCTGGTAAAAGGCAGCGGCAAGATTGCAAACTATAACCAGAACTGGGAATATCCTTGCCAGATCGAATATTTTGATGAGAACGGCGTAAGGCAGCTGGTTCAGATGGCTACGACCCGTGTTGCAGGTCATTCATCCCGTTCTCAAAAGCAGAAGTCACTTTCCGTGTTCGCCCGCAGCGCGCTGGGCAGCGATACCTTTAACTGCGATTTCTTTGAAAACCGTGATTATGAAGGTTACTCAGCCATTCAGCTGCGAATGACCAATTCGGATAACCACAGTTGCCGCATGCGCGATGCCGTTCTCAGCGAAATGAGCGAAGGACTTGGCCTTTATTATCAGGCAGGGCGTCCCATCATTCTGTATATCAACGGCAAGTATTACGGTCATTATAATCTGCGCGAAAAAGCCAACAAGGATTCGCTGGCCCAATGGGAAGGCATTACTGACGAAAAAATCATAAAGAGCATTGATATTCTCGAAGGTAGTGGAATAAATAAAACGCAGGTGCTTAAGGGCAGTAATGAGGATTGGGTAGAACTGATTAATTTCTGCCGTACACATAAGCTGAATACCGAAGAGAACCTGCAGTATGTGCTCGATCGTGTTGATGTGGACAGCCTGTATAATTACGCGATCTTCAGCATGATGATCAACAATTACGACGCAGGAAATGTCCGCTATTACAGATTCCCTGGCGGAAAATGGAAATTCATGCTTCATGATATCGAAGCCGGTGCAATGAATGGAGACGAGACCAAGACTGTTAAGCTGATCCTTCGCAACCGCACATCGAATGTCGGTCAGTATCCGCATACCATTCTTGCAGCTCTCTTGGAGCTTCCGGAATACAAAGACTTGTTCCTTCGCCGGACAGCAGAAATCGTTGAAAGCAATTTTCTCTATTCCACACAAGTAGGACCAATCTACCAGAAATGGTATGATACACTCTCTGCGTTAATGCCAAGGCAAATCAAGACATTTCCTTTCAGCAACTTCTCAGTTTCCATCTGGCGCACCAATGTAAACGCCTCCATGACCCGCGCACGTACTTATCCTAAGAAAGTCATAAATGCCATTTGCTCCAAACTGGGTGTGAGTAATACAGCCAAGCAGGAGTACTTTGGGCATGCGCTAGAACTCCTGGCTGTTTATAACGCCAAACCGTAATGAGGAAAATGGGGAATAAGTATGAAAAACGAAACTCCTATTCTAGCCTTGATGTATGATTTCGATCATACACTCTCCCCACGCGATATGCAGGAGTATGCATTTATTCCCGAGCTTGGTATGGAAAGCAAAGATTTCTGGGATCTGTGCCAGCTTACGGGAAAAAAGCATCGTATGGATCCTATCCTTGCATACATGTATGTAATGATCATGGAAGCGCAGCGCCGCAAAATGCCCCTGAGCCGTGAAACTTTCCGTCAGCAGGGTGCTGAGGTTGCGCTTTTTCAGGGTATTAATGACTGGTTTTCACGTGTCAATGCCTATGGTGCAAAACTCGGTTTTCGAGTCGAACATTATGTACTCTCATCCGGGCTGAAGGAAATCATAGAAGGTACACCCATCGCAAATCAATTCAAAATGATCTATGCGGCTGAATTCGTGTACAATGAAGAAACCGGTGCCCCGGAATGGCCGGCAATGGCAGTCAATTACACCAACAAAACGCAGTATATATATCGCATAAACAAAGGTATTCTTGACGTAACGGAAAATGATCGGCTCAATGAACATACCCCACATGATATGCGCCGTGTTCCCTTCACTAACATGATCTATATCGGTGACGGAACAACTGATGTGCCCTGTATGAAGCTCGTGGGATCGCGTGGTGGACATTCCATTGCTGTTTACAGCGGTCCTCGCAATGCTACTGTCAATGATATGCTGATTCACGGGCGAGTACACTTTGTTGCTCCTACCGATTATCGTGCTGACAGTGAAATGGAGAATATCGTTTTCGGCATTTTTGACAGTGTAGCCGCAGAAAGCCGCAATATCGCCCTTTCACGGCGCCAGCTGGATGAGGCTTACCGTATGCTGGGAACAAGCCCCATACAGCAAGATGACTGAATGTTGTAAATCAGGTCTTAATCAGGAGAACGTTTATGGCTGGTCAATTGTGGGTACGCATCATCAAAAAGAATAAGATTATAGAAAGCCGTACTGCGCCCTGCACTTATGAAACATGGCAGGAGGCATTGGACGAGATTTGTCACGTGCTTGATGTCAGCCGTCCAGTGATCATCCCCCGTCACGAACGTGACTGGGACAACTTTGGTTTGACCACTTTTCTACCTGAACATTTTCTGGAATCTGTTTCTTTTGATAAAATGGAACTACAGTATATTGATCCGGATCGCAAGAAGCAGAAAAGCCTGTATGCTGATCTCTAAAGCAATACAGTCAAACACTGCACAAGTATAATGAATCGTATAACAAACGGGCTTTTTCCATAAACATGATGCCGCCCCACATGGACGGCATGTTTGTTTTCTTTAGCTGGTTGCTTTCTCCGATAGCAGCGGCTTCTCTATTTCAATAGTACTTTCAATTTAGGCTGAATCTTTCTCGCATATAAAAGTGCAAGCGGCGTCAGCAGCTTGTCATACAGTATTAAGCAAAAAAGGAACAGTATGATAAACCCGGTCGTCATAGCAATTCCCATCTCGCGAAACTCCTGCCACACAGCTGCGGCAGGCAAAAGCAGTGCCAACAGCCCGTATGTCAATCCCAATGCAATCACAAACACAGCCAGTTTAGCGCACCACATTTTTATGCGTGGCTGCAAACGATCCAAACGCCATTTTATGATCGGATAATAGCCGACAAAGAGATAAAAGAAAGCCGCTTCCTTATCAAAGTCCAAAAATAACGAGAGCAGAGCAGCTGCAAAAAAAGTCGTCCATGCTGCTTTATAACCGAACTCTAACAGAACTGGCAGTAATAATAATCCTGTGAACATCGGTACCGCATAGGTTGCTACAGGAATTACGCCGCCCAACAGCAGCAAAACAACTGACAAAGCAACTGTCATGCCGCAAAATGCAACCATAGCACTCTGACGGCGGGCTTTTTTCCTGCTGTCCATCAGCTCAGCGGCGGAACTGGCGGCGGCGCTGCCACTGAAAATACATACGGCGTCCGGTCTGCCAGATATCTTCACCAAAGAAAAGCAATATATTGACCAGCGATGCAATTGCGGCCATGCGCAGACTAACACCGCCCATTACGATTGCCATCAGGAAATAGACCAGATCAACTGCAGCAAGCCACTTTGCCTTGATTGGCAAAACGAAAAACAGCATGAACTGCATATCCGGATACAATGCCGCAAAAGCAAGGAACAGGGAAAAATACAGATATGTATTCACCCCATATCCATATCCGGTAATAGCATGAGAAAGGAAGGCAGCAGCAATGTTTGCGATTGCGCCAATCACAAAGAAAATCAAAAACCTACGTGCACCCCAGCGACTTTCTAATGCAGTGCCAATGAAATAGTAAAAATACAGGCTCAGCGCCATCCAAAGCATATTATCTTGATTGGGCACAATAAGCCATGTAAGTAGACGCCATACTTGCCCCTGCAGCACCATTGTGATATCGAGAGTCATATAACTAATCAAGTTAATGTGCGTAGTGTAGGCAGTTGTCATTACCATAAACAAATCCAGCACAAACACACCGCCCATGGCAAAAACAAGATATTTCATGATTGGTGGAATATTATATTTATAAAGATGGCGTTCTAATGCATTAAGCCATTTTTTCACGATCTCTTCCCCCCGTTTTATGTACTTTTCGTACGATGGTAATCACCAGCAGCATGATCGCACATAGCAGCACACAGCTGTAGAATGATACAGTACGTGAAAGTAGCTCCAGATTGACAGGATCTTTCAATAAGCTGCTGTATCCATCCATAAACAGATAGTCAGTCACTCCTACTCCGCCGGGCATAGGCAGGCTGCTTGCACCTAGTGCTACCATTGTCTGAATACCAAACACTTTTCGCAAGCTAGCGCTCTTTCCTCCTGAAGCTCCATATAGTACTACAGGAACCGCAACATTACACACACGCTGCAGTACATTGAACAGAAGCGCAATCGCCATAGCTCTTTTATGCGAAGATATCGCACCAGCGCTTGCCCTGTAGTCTTCTTCGATCTCCAGCATCTTATTATGACGGCTTTCAGCGTCCTTGACGAGATGTAATCTCTGTCCAAGCATCAGGAAGAAATCAATTATACGCAGAAACACCTTATCATAAAAAACTAGTAGAATAAACCCGCCAAGCAACGCTACCTGTAATGAAATACCGATAATGATCATAATATGTGACGGAACACCAAACGCGCTCCATACATCCGGATATAACAGGCATCCTGCAATTGCAATCAAAAAAATAGCAGAAGTATAAAAAGTCAGATTCAGCAACAAAGCAACTGTAGTCACTCCAGTAGGAATTCCATCACCAACCATCATCAAGCCAGAGGCTGGCTGACCTCCTGTCGCAGAAGGCGTAATGGCAGAGAAATAGATGTCTGCTGCAGAATATGCAATTCCATGATGCAGTCGTTTAGAATAGCCTAATGCGCGGCAGATAATCAGTAATGCGAGGCCTTCAAACAAAATGAAGCCAAGCATACAAGCAATTGCAGCAGGCATCCCCCACGGTTTGAGATCCTGCATATATTCAAAGAATTCAGCTGCGCTGAACGTCTTACTCTGCTGACTGACGGCAAATACTGTCAGAGCCACTAACAGAAGAAAGACAACCGGCGTTAGCCACCTGTTTTTCTTCATGAGTCCCCTCCTAAAATAATACCGATATATTCTATCACAAATGCCTGAATGGGGCAACTTTTTTTCATTTTTCAAGTCGCGTTTTACTGTGATGCCGGTTACTCCAGAAACGGTCAAAAAAACGGCTTTTTCCTTGACATTCTCTCCTCTTGCGGGTATGATTACAAGGTATGTAAACAAGGGAGGGACTGCCATGAGCAATCTGACTATGGACAAGCTGGTCGCGCTGTGCAAATCACGCGGCATTATTTATCCCGGCTCCGAGATTTACGGCGGCCTGGCGAATGCCTGGGATTACGGTCCTCTGGGCGTGGAACTGAAAAACAACATCAAAAAAGCCTGGTGGCAAAAGTTCGTCCAGGAAAGTAAATACAACGTTGGCCTGGATGCAGGCATTCTGATGAATCGTGAAGTATGGGTCGCCAGCGGCCATGTAGGCGGCTTCAATGACCCGCTGATGGACTGTAAAGCCTGCAAGGCGCGTTTCCGTGCTGATAAGTTAATCGAAGACTTTACCAAAGGTGAAGAGACCGGAGACGGCTGGACCAACGAAGAGCTGGAAAACTATATTGCTGAGCACGACATCAAGTGCCCTGTTTGTGGAAAGAAAGACTTCACCAGCATCCGCCAGTTCAACCTGATGTTCAAGACCTTCCAGGGTGTCAATGAGAACAGTGTTTCTGAACTGTATCTGCGTCCCGAGACTGCTCAGGGCATCTTTGTCAATTTCCAGAATGTAATGCGCGCAACGCGCAAAAAGCTGCCTGCCGGCATTGGCCAGATTGGCAAATCCTTCCGCAATGAAATCACACCAGGCAACTTCATTTTCCGTGTACGTGAATTTGAGCAGATGGAACTGGAGTTCTTCTGCAAGCCCGGGACAGACCTTGAATGGTTCAGCTACTGGCGTTCCTTCTGCCGCGATTGGCTTCTCAGTCTGGGCATTCGTGAAGAAAACCTGCGTTTGCGCGACCATGAACCCGAAAAGCTGGCCTTCTACTCCAAAGCGACGACCGACTTTGAATTCCTGTTCCCATTCGGCTGGGGCGAACTTTGGGGCGTGGCCGACCGTACCGATTATGACCTGACCCGCCATCAGGAGCACAGCGGCAAGAGTATGGAATACCTCGATCCCGTTACCGGGGAGAAATTCGTTCCTTACTGTATCGAGCCTTCCCTCGGTGTTGAACGCAGTGTACTGGCCTTCCTGTGCAATGCTTATGATGAGCAAGAGCTCGAAGGCGGGGACGTACGTACTGTGCTTCATCTGCATCCCGCGCTGGCGCCTTTCAAGGCTGCCGTACTGCCCCTGCAGAAGAACAAGCTGGGCGGACTGGCCAGTGAAATTCACAGCCAGCTGGCAAAGTACTTCATGGTCGAATATGATGAGACCGGCTCCATCGGCAAGCGTTATCGCCGACAGGATGAGATCGGCACGCCCTTCTGCATCACAGTGGACTTTGACACTGAAGCAGATGGTACTGTGACCGTCCGTGACCGCGATACCATGCAGCAGGAACGTGTCAAGATTGATGACCTGAAAGCTTTCATTGAGAGTAAACTGCAATTCTAATCAATTGTGCCCGCATTCTCATGCGGGCATTTTGTTTTTGTGGAGGATGCCATCATGGATCAAGAAATACTGCGCAGTCTGTTTCATAATATTCTGTCCATTGATGAATTGGACGGTTATCTGGTGCCCAGACGTTATACCCCGTCGCAGCGTGCATTTTTCGATACAATTGAATATGCCACGATCATGGGTTCTAAAGCCCGCTGCAGCACCGGTGTGACTCTGGAGTTTGATACCGATGCCGAAAAAATCGCTTTGTTCTGGCAGTTGCTGGACGGATACCCGATGAACACCGCTCAGCGCGGAAGCACGATCGACGTATATATAGATGGTGTATTGCGCTGGCAATATGCTCTGAGTTGTCCATTCCATACCGCACAGGAAACAGCCGTTCCTCTCGGGACCGGAGACAAACGCGTGGTCATCTGGCTGCCACATACGTTTGACTTCGCACTGCGTGATATTGCTATCCCCCAAACAGCAAAGCTTATCCCGGTACCGCAGCGCAAACGGCGCATTCTGATGCTGGGCGATTCCATCACGCAGGGTATCGGTGCTGCCTATGCCTCCACAGGCTATGCCATGCAGGCTGCTGCCGCATTTAACTGCGAGGCTCTTAATCAAAGTGTCGCCGCTGTACGCTTTGAGCCTGATTCTCTCGAGGAATTAGGATTTAAGCCTGATTTGATCACTGTCGCCCTCGGCACCAACGACTGGTCCAATCGAAAAGACAGGGCTGATTATGATTATTATGCAGGCGGCTTTTTCGCAAGGCTTAATGAGTTATATCCCACCTCTCCGGTCCTGGTTCTCTCACCCGTCAAGCGCTGCCGTCAGGAACCGGATCAGCCTCGTTTCCGCCCCGATCTCTATCCTGAAAGTAAGTTGTTTGAAGCGCTCTCAGCCCTTTGTGCGCCTTATCCGCAGATGCATTGCATAGATGGCTGGCGGCTGATGCCACACACCCGCGGTTTCTTCCTGGATGGTCTGCATCCCAATGATCTGGGTATGACATTTTATGCACAGGCGCTCCTTTCTTATATGAATAAGATCATATAATAAGATATTCAAAACCATCTATAGAGTGATACTCTCTAGCATCATTCTATAATATTATACTATTGAGCCGATACCAGATCGGCTCATTTTCAGTTAATACATTACTCAATCTCTATCGGCTAATATATTTCACCTTTGGGATTCACATAGAGTTCCGATTAGTAAATATTTCCATAATTATATTCATGATCATGTTGTATAAGCTGTCGGTAATTACGTCTATATCAATGGAAGGAGGTTGACTGCATCATGGAAACGGATAGTAATTATTCCTGTTCACCAGAAGAGGAAATCACATATCTAGTAGAAGAGTATCAATTGTCTCTTTTGCGGCTATGTTATGCTTATTTGCATGATCAGGATTTAGCTGAGGATGCTGTACAGGAAACATTTCTGAAAGCCTATAGAAAACTAGAGCAGTTTCGTGGCAAAGCAGGAATGAAAACCTGGCTATCTGCCATTGCAATAAATTGTTGCAGAGATATATATCGCGAAAGTTGGTTTAAGCATGTCAATCGATCGATATCAGTTGATATACTACCGATTCGTACTGAAGAACCAGATATGAAGGAAGATTATGTAACAATTGAAGTAATGAAATTGCCCATTCGTCTCAGAGAAGCTGTTTTACTATATTATTTCGAAGACATGAATACCCAGGAAATCGCTGAAACGCTCAAAATATCTCAACAAGCCGTTTCCAGCAGATTGCAGCGAGCACGAACCAAGCTTCAAAAAGCATTGGATCGATTTGAGAGGAGCGAATAAAATGACTGACAAATGCAGAATGCAGAGTATTCTGAATCATTCTCTTTCCGGGCTGACAGTAAACCCTTTTTTAGCTCAGCGTATTATATCACAATCAAGTAAAAAAAAGCCTATAAAACCAAAGCTATCGTTTATTATTATCTGTGTAATTACGATACTCCTGATTGGCACCTTAACAGCTTTAGCTGCAGGAATTGAAAGCATCAATGCCGTCTTATATAGGTTTTGGCCGGAAGCAGCAAGAACTCTTCGTCCGTTAAATCTAAGTGATGAAAAAGGTGGAATCCGTTTAGATGTTCTCTCTGCAAGCATGTGTGAAGACTATTTGCTGATCACATATTCTCTGACTGATCTCACAGGAGATAGAATTAGTAGCAATACAGAATTTGATATTTTTATTAATGGTTTATCTGACTTGGATTATAATCCCAACAAAGTATTGTCTTATGATCCAGCAAAGCATCAGACTATATATGCTGCCTATATTGGCTATTCCTCAACCGATTCACAGAAAGGATTGTCAGAAAATGCTATATTGAACTATGCCCATACAATTGATTTTGTAGTAACCGGTATAGTTAATCCATTACAGACAGCCATAGACTTATGGCCACTGATTGCTGATCAAGAATACAAGTCGGAACCTGTTCCTGGTCCCGCGAATCCATCAATAGTAGGGACTATCATTACTGACGACTCATACAATGGGACAAAAAAAGAAATCCCCTATGTTCTAAACCCAGAAAATAATCTGAACATTCCAATTATCGATGGAGTCGAATTATCTGGAATTGGATGGATTGATGGAATGATGCATGTTCAGCTGCATATTGCACATCACTCTATCTCGACAGAAACAGAACATGTCAGCAGTGTTTATTCGCAATACCTCGGTAATATTATCCTAAAGGATCAAGAAGGAAACGAGATTACATGGATCGATAGCCCTTATCGCCAACAGTTGAAAAACAATAAGTATTATGTCTATGAAATCGGCTGGATAGAAGATGATGAACTATGGATTGAAAACATTTTCCCTGTGAAGCCAGAAGATATGAACCAGTATGTTATCTATGGAGAATTCGAAAACAGATCCAGCCTCTGGGATTTTGCAGAATATGAATGGCATGTTTCCTTCCCAACAAATATGATTGGTGTCGAAAATATGAATAATGCCATTATTAATTGATTACATGAATATGCATTGGCTATTAATCACCATCACATGTTGTCTGTGTTACTGGTAGCCCAATAACGATAAATGAGCCGATGCATAATTATATCGGCTCATTATCTATATTGTTGGCAAGATCTGCAAATTGCTGCAGTGTCAAAGCTTCGCCACGTATATTCAATGGCAGTCCAGCTCGCGATAACCATTCTTCTGCCTGGGAACGGTCCAGTTTATAGGTCGCGATCAGATTATTACACAGCGTTTTCCGGCGCAGGCCGAAAGCAGTGCGGACTATTTTAAAGAACGTCTTTTCATTCTGAACGGAAACAGCAGGTACTGTCCGCCATGGCATGTATACGAATGCACTGTCCACCTTGGGAGGCGGCGTGAAACACTCCGCCTTCACTTCGCGTACGATCTGCGGTTCCGTATAATACTGCGCACGGATCGCCAGTGGGCCATACTCAGGAGTTGAAGGAACAGCAACAATACGCTGCGCAGCCTCTTTCTGAACCATTACGTTGACGCTCTTCAATAGCAGGTCTCCCTGCAGCAGCCGCTCCATCAGTTCTGTCGTCAGATAATACGGGATATTTGCGACCACATGGAAGGATTTCTTATCTGCCATCAGAGCAGCAATATCCGTCTTGAGGATATCCCCTTCCACAAGCTTGAAATTTGCCGCACCTTCCAGCATCACACGCAGGATGGGAATCAGATCACGGTCGATCTCCACCGCGGTCACGCTGCGGCAGCGTGAGCACAACAGTCTAGTCATGTCACCGCCGCCAGGCCCGATTTCCAGGATATCGTCTTGTATGCCTACACCCGTCGCATCCAGCAATTCATTCAGCAATTCTGTGTCCTCGAGGAAATGCTGCCCCAGGGCGTGCTTCTGCCGGAACCCCTGTGAAGGACGATGCTGCGTACTTTTCCTTTGTTTCACTGTTATTTCTCCAATGCACGGCAGGCTGCCATTACTGCAGAGGGATTCTGCGCCTTCAACAGTGCGGTACCCATGATCAGAGTATCTGCACCGGCTTCAACACACTGTACTGCTGTCTCCGCATTGACTCCGCCATCCACAAGGATATTGCCCGCATAGCCGATCTTACGAAGATAGCTGATCTTGGGCATCATATCGGCCATGAATTTCTGCCCACCAAAGCCGGGTTCTACCGTCATAACCAAGATCAGATCGCAGATGTCCAGGAGTGGTTCAATTGCCGCCGCAGGCGTCTTAGGCTTAATCGAAATACCCGCCTTTACTCCACGGGCACGGATCTTGCGGAGTATTTCCCCCACATCAGCTTCAATTTCAGCATGAACAGTCACAGCATCGGCGCCAGCATCCATAAAGGTATCCAGATAATCCTGCGGATTATCCATCATCAGATGAACATCCTGCCATACATCGGGAAAGCGTTTGTGAATAGCACTGACCATTGCCGGAGCAAATGAGAGATTCGGCACAAAATGAGCGTCCATAATATCCACATGTAAGCCGTCTACGCCTGCAGACAACATCCGTTCGATATCATTGCCCAAGTTCAGCAGATCCGCTGCCAGGATTGACGGATATACCTTAATCATAACGTTCCTTCCATGCCTTTCTTGTCATTTCAAGTAGTTCCCGATACCGTGCAACGCGTGCGGCACTGATCCTTCCCATGCTCAATTCTGCCTGAACAGCACATCCCGGTTCCCCGCCATGATAGCACGGCTGGAAACGGCATTTGCCCCGAAGATGATCAAATTCGGGATACCATTCTGCCAGTTCAACAGGATCCATCAGTTCTTCCATCTCCAGCAAGCTAAAGCCTGGCGTGTCCATCACACGAAAGTCTTCCCCATAGATCAGTCTCACATGGCGTGTTGTATGCCGTCCGCGTTCAATACGGCTGATGCTTCCTGTTTCAAGCTCCAGTCCCATTAGTGCATTGATCAAGGTGCTCTTTCCGACTCCAGACTGTCCTGCAAAGCATACCGTCTCCCCATGCATGCAGGCCAAGAGTTCATCAAGCCCTGTCTTCTCTTCCGCGCTTACGCGGAGCACAGTCACGTCTGCCTGCGCATAATCCGCTTCTGCAGTTCTGGCAGACGTATCTCCCAGGTCACATTTATTGATCGCCAGTACACAGCGCATTCCCTGTCTGTGTGCAGACAGAAGAAGTTTATCCAGCAGCAACCAGTCCGGAGCAGGCGTTTCTGCTGCGACCATCACCAGCAGGCTGATGTTTGAAACGGGCGGGCGAATAAACGAACTGGTCCTGGGGAGTATCTCTTCCAGCCAGCCATGTTCATCACCGGTACCCGGAGTATAATCCACGCGATCGCCAACCAGTGGCGTCAGATGCTGCCGCCTGAACTTTTTCTTGGCACGCAATACATATTCGATCCCATCCGCATCGCCACGCACTGTATACAATCCGCCACGACCTTCAATAATCTGTCCCTGCTGCATCATCACTCGCTCCGGTCATTGTCAGCGGACGGCTGCTCGCTCTCCTCAACCACAGGCATTACATACACTGCCAGTG